>FLNY01004560.1_pt1 | contig 42566 bp, 44 predicted proteins | sample 1140381 | NCBI WGS metagenome assembly FLNY01 (sample SAMEA3878172, study PRJEB12797) | bioreactor metagenome | biome: Moose rumen | place: Sweden | collected 2011-10 | reverse complement strand
TGAAGATAATTTTTCAAAAATTTTAATCAGCGGATTTGGAGCAGGATTATCGACGGCAACAACAGTATTAAAAAAAATTATGACTGAAATAACTTTAGATGATATAATTCAAATTGCGAAAAATGCAAAACCGGATTCAGAAGTTGACCTTGATAATCTTGACTCCAATAAGAAAACAACGTTTTTACTTGCGCAATAGGCAACCCTCAAGTTCGAAAAAAATTAATTGAAAAAATTTTGGGGCGCGGCGCAAAATTTATCTAAAATCGCGCCGTGCAAGCTATGGGGATGAAACGGTGCCAAAAAACTTGCCCAAAATAAACTCGTGTTGTAAAATTCATTTCATTTATATTTCATCAGGTTGGGGCAACAACCTGTGCAGGAGACCGAGTAAGACTTCAATTTTGGAGCGTCGATTGCTGCATTTACGCCGCTAAATTCTTTCGATAAAAAAACTATGCACAAAATTTTTGATACAAGTTTTTGGGGAATGATAGAATTTTTGCGTTTGCCTCAAAGAAAAAATTTTCAAAGATAATTGGAGCGCAATAGATTTTGGCGCGGGCGATGGAAAATTAGCCAACAAAATTAACGAACGCTTGAAAAAGGTTTGGTTGAAAAAATTATGATTCAATAAAAACTAACGGTACAATGGCTTTACAAAAAATTTGGCTTTAAAGTTTGCGCTTATAATCTTGACGCGCAAATGTGGCTTTTCTTCCGAGGCAAAAATTTATATTTGGCATCTAAAAAAATCATAAGTTTAGCAAATTTTTAAAAATAAAAAAGGATTTTATGCCCCCTTCCGTCGTATATTTAAAAGATAGGAATTAACAAGGATTGTTCACAAGGAGGTAATTAAAATGGCAGTAAAGGTAGGCAACAGTTACGTTTCAGAGGCGGCGTTGAATTTTGCACAGGCGCAGGAAAATTCCGGCGGCGAAATTTTGAAGGATTTAAAGGAAAAATTCCCAAATTTAAAATTTCAAGTCGGCACGGCTCCATTTTCCGGTAGCGGCTTAAACAATGTTTCAATTTCGCCCAAAATTTTGAAGGAAATGCAAAATAATCCCGAAAAGCGCGTTGAGTACGAGGCGTTGATTTATGACATTTCAACTCAAAATGTTTCAAGTCCCGGCTTAAAATCGCACGGCTTTATTATCGGCGATGACGGCGGCTTGCGCGGCTGGGGAATTTCTCAAAACGACGACGGCGAAATTAAGCGCGTCAAAGTTACTCTTGATAAAAACGATAAAAAATCTTGGTGGCAAACTTTACTTGACGAACTCAACGCTAAAAAAATTGCCGCCAAAAAATCTACGAACAAAATTAATTTACTTACATAAAATTTTTAAATTTCAATTTTAAAATCGCACGGCTTTATTATCGGCGATGACGGCGGCTTGCGCGGCTGGGGAATTTCTCAACACGACGACGGCGAAATTAAGCGCGTCAAAGTTACTCTTGATAAAAACGATAAAAAATCTTGGTGGCAAACTTTGCTTGACGAACTCAACGCTAAAAAAATTGCCGCCAAAAAATCTACGAACAAAATTAATTTACTTGCATAAAATTTTTCTAAAACTTTTAACCTTCGCTGAAATGGCGGAGGCTTTTTTATTTGCTAAACTGTAAAAAATTTGTATAATACGTTTGAAAAATTTAAGAAAGGAAAAAATTTTTATGATAAAAAAAGGAATAATTTTAGCGGGTGGTTCGGGTACGCGGCTTTATCCTTTAACTGAAGTTGTCTCAAAACAATTAATGCCTGTCTATGATAAGCCGATGATTTATTATCCGCTGTCAACTTTAATGTTAGCGGGAATTCGTGAAATTTTGATAATCAATACGCCGCAAGACAGCCATTTATTTAAATCTTTGTTAGGCGATGGTTCACAACTCGGCTTAAAAATTTCTTACGCGGTACAACCTAAACCTGAAGGACTCGCGCAGGCTTTTTTAATTGGCGAAGAATTTATAGCGGGCGAAAGTTGCGCGTTAGTTTTGGGCGATAATATTTTTTACGGTTCAGATTTTGCAAAGTTGGTACAAAGTGCGGCGGCAAAAGAAGAGGGAGCGACGGTTTTTGCTTACTACGTGAACGACCCCGAAAGTTACGGCGTTGTTGAATTTAATAAGGAAACAGGGCAGGCAATTTCGCTTGAGGAAAAGCCGAAAAATCCCCGTTCAAATTACGCCGTTACAGGTTTATATTTTTACGATAAAGATATTGTTGACGTTGCAAAGTCGATAAAACCTTCAGCACGCGGCGAACTTGAAATTACTGACGTGAATAAAATTTATTTGGAGCGCGGAAAATTGCGCGTCGAAAAAATGCGGCGCGGTTATGCGTGGCTTGATACGGGTACTCACGAATCACTGTTACAGGCGGCAACTTTCGTACAAACGATTCAAACGCGACAGGGCTTGAAAATTTCCTGCATTGAAGAAATTGCTTACAGAATGGGCTATATAAATTCTGAACAACTTTTGAAACTTGCCGAGCCGCTCTCAAAAAATGAGTACGGAAAATATTTGCAACGTTTAGGAAATAAGGGCTAAGGAACAAGGACTAAGGGCTAGGGAAAATTCCTTAACCCCTAATCCTTATTCCCTATGAGCAACTGAAAGGAGAGAATTACAATGCCGGTATTTGAAACAGATTTAAAGGGAGTTTACATTATTGAGCCGAAAGTTTTTGGCGACGCGCGCGGCTGGTTTATGGAAACATGGTCGAAGGCGAAATTTGACGCGGCGGGCTTGAACTTTGATTTTGTACAAGATAATCAATCTTTTTCTGCGCAAAAAGGAACTCTGCGCGGCTTGCATTATCAACTTAACCCAATGGCGCAGGCTAAACTTGTACGTTGCACACGCGGCGAACTTTTAGATGTTGCTGTAGATATTCGCAAAAATTCTCCGCAATTCGGCAAATGGACGAGTGCAATTTTGACAGCCGAAAATAAACGCCAACTTTTAATCCCGCGTGGATTTGCGCACGGCTTTATAACTTTGACTGATAATGTTGAAATTCAGTACAAGGCTGACAATTATTACGCGCCGCATTTGGAAGGCAACATTCGCTGGGACGATCCACAAATTGGAATTGACTGGACTGCAACGCCTACAATTTTGGCTGACAAAGATGCAAACGCGCCCTTTTTAAAAGACAGAATCGAAAGTGGACAGATTAATTTTATTTTTGACGAAAGAGATTAAAAAATTTTTAAGTACGTAAAAAATCGATTTTAAGGCGTGTTAAATTTCATAAAACCTCGTGAAAGTTTTTGAAAATGCCGCTACGTTGAAATTAGAGCGGATTTTGGGCTTTTAATTTTAATGAAAGAACTTAAAAAATTTTGGAAAATGCAAAAAATCGATTTTAAGGCGGGTTAAATTTCATTTTAATATAAAACCTTGTAAAAGTTTTTGAAAGTGCTGCTACGTTGAAATTAGAGCGGATTTTGGGCTTTTAATTTTAATGAAAGAGCTTAAAAAATTTTGGAAGATGCCAAAAATCGATTTTAAGGCGGGTTAAATTTCATTTGAATATAAAACCTTGTAAAAGATTTTGTAAGTACCGCTACGTTGAAATTAGAGCGGATTTTGGGCTTTTAATTTTGAAAAGGTACTTGCATAAAAAATTTTAACATTAAAAAATAAAGAAAAGGCAGGTGAAATGGCGCGGCTTTTTCCATAAGCAAAACTTTAGGATATTGACGCGCCAATTTTAATGAAAATTATTGTAACCGGCGGCGCGGGATTTATCGGCAGTAATTTTGTTTACTACGAGCTTAAAAATTCTGAAGATGAAATTATTTGCTACGATAAATTGACGTACGCCGGAAATTTGGAAAATTTGAAATATGCTGAAGATAATCCACGTTTTAAATTTATTTGCGGCGATATTTCCAACCGCGACGAAGTTTACAGGCTTTTTGAATTTGACGCGCCGGATATTGTCGTAAATTTTGCGGCTGAAAGTCACGTTGACCGCTCCATAGAAGACCCCGAACTTTTTTTGCGCACAAATATTATCGGCACGAGCATTTTACTTGACGCTTGCAAAAAATACGGCGTGAAACGTTTTCATCAAGTTTCAACCGACGAAGTTTACGGCGATTTACCGCTTGACAGACCGGATTTATTTTTTACTGAAAAAACAAATTTGCATACGTCAAGCCCGTATTCTGCAAGCAAGGCGTCAGCTGATTTATTGGTACAAGCTTATCAACGCACTTATCAAATTCCCGCTACAATTTCCCGCTGTTCCAACAATTACGGACCTTATCATTTCCCGGAAAAATTAATCCCGCTTATGATTATTAATGCGCTGAATAATAAAAAATTGCCGGTTTACGGCACGGGCGAAAATGTTCGTGATTGGTTGTACGTTGAGGATCATTGCGCGGCGATTGATTTAATTATTCGCAAAGGCAAAGTCGGCGAAGTTTACAATATCGGCGGGCACAACGAAAAAACTAATTTGGAAGTTGTCAAAACTATTTTAAAAATTTTGGGCAAGGGCGAAGATTTAATTGAGTTTGTGACTGACAGGAAAGGACACGATCAACGCTACGCCATTGATCCTACGAAAATTAAAACTGAATTAGGCTGGACGCCCAAAACTAAATTTGACGACGGAATTAAAAAGACTGTCGATTGGTATTTGGAAAATAAAAATTGGTGGGAAAAAATTATCAGCGGCGAATATCAGAATTATTACGCCAAAATGTATGGCAACAGGTGATTTTATGAAATATGTTTATCCTGCGATTTTTATTCCGGTGGAAGATTTAAGCGGTTATTATTTTATAAAATTTCCTGACATTGAAAATGCCGTTGCACAAGGAAAAAATCTTGATGACGCAAAAAATATGGCGTGGGAAATTCTAAATTTAGCATTAATCGAAATGGAAGATGACGGCGAACAAATTCCACTTTCGACAGATTTTAAATTTTTCAAACTTGACGCCAACGCATTTGTTGAAGAAATTGAAGCGGATACTGATTCTTTCAGAAAAATGCTTGAGCTTGAAAATTATTTTGTGCATTATGACATTTGGTACAGTCCCGTAACAAACAAAAAATTTTTTGTGTACAAAGATGATGACGAGGAAATTTGCGAAAAGCTGTGTAAGGTTTTAAAGAAAATTTCAGGGCTTTCAAACAATGAATAAAAAATTTTTGCGCGGCGGCTTTACAACGGGCGCGGCGGCGGCGGCGGGCGTCAAGGCGGCGTTGATTTATTTTTCAAGCGGCGAAATTGTAAAATCTGTAGAAATTACCGCGCTTGACGGCACAATTTTAAATATTCCAATAAACAGCGTTGAAAAAATTTCTGACGGCATAAAAGTCGAAGTTATAAAAAATTCCGGCGACGACCCTGACATTACAAACGGCGTGTCGATTTTTACTGTAACAAAAAAAAATTCCAGCAACGAAATAATTTTTCGCGCAGGACTCGGCGTCGGTACAATTACAAAAAGCGGCTTGCAACTTCCAATAGGCGAACCTGCGATAAATCCCGCGCCGCGTCAACTGATTAAAAATGTTGCCGCCGAATTTAACGTTACAGGATTAGAAGTTGAAATTTCCATACCGGCGGGTGTGGAACTTGCGAAAAAAACTTTGAATCCAATTTTGGGTGTTGAGGGCGGCTTGTCGATTATCGGTACAACGGGAGTTTTGCGCCCAATGAGTGAAGACGCTTTTAAAAATTCACTCGTACCACAAATTGACGTTGCAAAGGCGGCGGGCTATGAAACTTTGATTTTTGTACCGGGCAAAATTGGTGAAACTATCGCACAGAAATTGGGTTATCCTGTTGCGTCGATTATTCAGACAAGCAATTTTATCGGCTTTATGTTGGAGGCGGCGGCTGAAAGAAAAATTTCAAAAATAATTTTGTGCGGACACATTGGCAAATTGATAAAAGTTGCGGCGGGGATTTTCCATACACATAACCGCGTTGCTGACGCGCGCCTTGAAACTTTGGCGGCTTACGCGGCGGCTGAAGGTTTAAATTCTGTCGAAGTACAAAAAATTTTAAATTCAAATACAACTGAAGACGCCACAAAAATTATCGCAGAAAATCATCTTGAAATTGTCTATAGAAAAATTGCGGCGCGTGCAAGTTTTAGGGCAGAAAGATATATTTTTGGCGAAATTAAAATTGGCGTAATTTTGGTTGACTACGCCGGAAATATTTTGGGGAAGAGTGAAATTGAACAGTAAAAAAATAATCGTTGCAGGAATCGGACCCGGCGCAAAAAATTTTATAACGCCCGCCGCACTTGAAAAAATTTCTACTGCAAAATTTTTGGTCGGAGGACGCCGCGCACTTGCTGAATTTTCCACTCAAAATCAGGAAACCTGCGCGATAACCAAAGATTTAAACACGGTAATAAATTTCGTGAAAGAAAAAATTTTGATTGATGAAGTGATTGTAATGGCAAGCGGCGACCCGGGCTATTATTCAATTTTAGATTTACTTAGAAAAAATTTTCCGCCGGAAATAATCGAAGTAATACCGTCAATCAGCGCAATGCAGTTGGCGTTTGCAAAATTGGCTTTACCGTGGCACAACGCAACGCTTTTAAGTTTTCACGGGCGTAAACCTTCAGACGAAGATTTAAAATTTGCGCCGGAAAAAATTTTGGGCTTGTTGACTGACAATGAATTTAATTCTGCTACAATTTCAGAAATTTTGCTGAAAAAAGGCTGGAGCGAAAATTCAAAAATTGCAATTTGCGAAAAACTTTCTTATCCGGACGAAAAAATTATTTGCACAAATTTAATCGACGCGGCAAAAATTGAGCCGGTAAAAAATTGCATTTTGATTGTAGGGAAGTGGTAAAATGTTAGGAATTGACGACGAAAGATTTATACGCGGCAAAATTCCTATGACGAAAAGAGAAATTCGTATTTTAACGCTTGTAAATGCTCAAATTGGCGTCAATGATATTGTAATAGATATTGGAGCAGGAACGGGCTCAATTTCTATTGAAGCGGCTAAAATCGCAACTAACGGGCACGTTTTCGCCGTCGAAAGAAAATTGGAAGGCGTCAAACTTATTGAAAAAAACGCAGAAAAATTTTCAGTCAAAAATCTAACAATCATAAATGCAGAGGCTCCCGACGGGCTGTCAAAAATTCCAAAAATCGACGTTGCAATTATTGGCGGTAGTGGCGGCTTTCTCAACGAAATTTTAGCCACTGTCGATAAAAAAATTGACAAGGGCGGACGAATAGTTTTAAACTGTATAACCATTCAAAATTTATCAACGGCTCTTGGCTGGTTTAAATGCCGCAAAGAATACAAATATGACGCCGTGCAAGTTCAAATTAACCGCCTAAAAAATCTCGGCTTTTATGATATGGCAGAGGCTTTAAATCCCGTCTACATTGTAACGGCGTTCAAAATCAACAAAATTAAAGCCCCAAATATTTTAATTTTTCAATAGGTTAATGAAGGGGGATTTTTATTTGGAACCTTTCAGCGAAAAAATTTATGTAACACGCCCCGTTTTGCCAAAAATCGAAGAAGTTACTGAAAAACTTCAAGAAATTTGGGATTCAAAATGGCTGACAAACAACGGCGAGCAACATTTAAGGCTTGAAAATGAATTGCGGCAATTTTTAAAAGTTCCGTACCTTTCACTTTTCAATAATGGTACAATCGCTTTAATGGTTGCCTGTCAAAGTTTAAGACTTTCCGGCGAAGTAATAACAACGCCGTTTACATTCGCCGCAACTCCGCACGTTTTGAGTTGGAATAATATTGCGCCGATTTTCTGTGATATTGACTCAGAAACTATGAATATTGACGCTGAAAAAATTGAGTCGATGATAACCCCGCACACTACAGCAATTTTGGCTGTTCACGTTTTCGGCACGCCCTGCGATACTGAAAAAATTCAAGAAGTTGCCGACCGTTACGGCTTGAAAATTATTTATGACGCGGCGCACGCATTCGGTGTAGAAATTGGCGGGTGCGGTATTGGAAATTTCGGAGATATTTCAATGTTCAGTTTCCACGCTACAAAACTTTATCATACAGTCGAAGGCGGCGCACTTGTTCACGGCGATAAAAATTTAAAACCGCGAATTGACTTGCTAAAGAATTTCGGTATCAAAAATGAAGATGAAGTTGTTATGCCCGGAATTAACGGCAAACTTGACGAAGTCCGCGCCGCTATTGGCAGGATTATGTTAAATTACGTCGAGGGCGAAAGACAAAAAAGAATTGCCCTGCACAAAATTTACAATGAAGAACTTTCAAGCGTCGAAGGTTTAAAATTAATGCCCGTCGTTGCCGAAAATGTTAAACTAAATTATCAGTATTACGTTATACGAATTGACGAAAAAATTTTTGGCAGATCACGTGATGAAGTTTATGATGAGTTCAAAAATTACAATGTCTACACGCGCAAATATTTTCACCCGCTATGCAGTGATTATACTTGTTACCGGCAATTAAATTCCTCACGCGCCGAAAATTTACCCGTTGCAAATTTGATAGGGCGTCAAGTTTTAAACTTGCCAATGTATGGTGAACTTCCTGAAAATGACGTGCGGAAAATCTGCGCAATTTTAAAATCTTTCAAAAGGTAAGGGAATTTTTATGAAAAAATTTATTTGGCTGGGGATATTCTTTTTAGTGCTAAGCGTTGCAAACTTGGCGAACGCAGCGGCAGTTACAAAGGATTCTTATAACAACTACATTGAAAAGGCTTATTATAACAACAATCAAGATTTTGCTTATCCCGTTGTTACAACTTTAAATCCTGACGCCGCAAAAAAAATCAACAGTGAAATTCGCCGAAATATTCAACTGTGGATTGAAGATATAAACCGCAGAGGCGGCGAAGAGGTAAAGGCATTTGAAATTAGTTATGAAGTTCCCTGCAACCACAACGGCGGAATTTTGAGCATAATTTTTCGCCAATATGTAATGATTGACCGTGCGGCGCACCCTTGGCATATTGTACATACTTTGAATTTTAATTCTGACAGCGGCGATCGCCTTACAGTTGCAGGTTTAAGCGAAATTGCAAAACACGGCAACGACTACACGCCCGCCGAAATTACAAGAAGGCTTAAACTTTATTCAAAAATAAATAATCGCCCGCTTTATTCATATTTCAAACAGCTGGACAAAGTTCCGGAAAATTTTTATTTTGATGATAATTTGCACGTACATTTTTTATTTGAAGAGCAAACTGTTGCACATTACGCGGTAGGAATTATCGATTTAGACGCTGATGCATATGCTGATATTGTTGATACAGCGTCAAATTAATTAAAAAGGAATGTTTTTTATGAAAAAATTTTTAATGGCGGCAATTTTTTTTGTAATGGTAAGCATTACAAATTTTGCAAACGCCGCTGAAATTGACAGAGCTTTTTATTTGGGCGATTCTGATATTAGTTATCCGCTGGTTATTGCAAAAAATCCGGATGCCTCAATTAAAATCAATTCCGAAATTCGCAACGAAATTAAAAAATTTATCGAAGAAACAAACAAACAAAGGGCTGAAGGGAATTTTAATTCTGTAGTGATTAATGTTGATTATGAAATTCCCTGCAACCACGAAAATGGAATTTTAAGCATTATTTTAAATGAGTACGTGAATTTTGAAAATTCGGCGCACCCTTCGAGTTATCGTCGCGGCTTGAGTTTTAATTCTGATAGCGGCGCACGTCTTACTTCAGACACTTTGAGCGAAATTGCCAAAAATGAAATTGACTACACGCCGGAAGAACTTACAAAAAAACTCCGCACCTACGCCGCCAAAAATAATCTTTATCTTTTTCAAGATTTTCAACGATTAACTAAAACGCCGGAAGATTTTTATTTTGACGACAATTTGCACGTACACTTTTTATTTCAACAATATGAAGTTGCGCCTTATGCAGTAGGAATTATAGATTTAGATGCGGACGCAAAATATTAAAAATTTTTTCCTTGTGAATTACAGTTTGTTCAATGAAATCTGCAAGATATTCAACAAAAATATTTTCATGGCGGCAAAGTTTTAACAAAGCCGCCAAATTTTTTTCTGCGTCAATATCGTATTCGACGCGGTGTAAAAGTCTTGAAAGTTCCGAGCGAATTTCCGGCGTGTACATTTCTTTTAGTGCTACAACTTCAGCGGTACATTTGCAAGCCTTCACGTACCAAATTTTTGTAATTAAATCGTCATTAAAATTATCAAAGCCGAAATTTTCCCATTCTTTGGCAGAAATTTTAAATTTTTCGCCTTCTAAAAAATTTATTTCCTTAAAATTGGCGTCGTTCAAAATTTTTACAACGTCCCATTTTGCCCAAAATCTTTCTTCCTGCGCTGAAAAAATTCCTTGCCTTAAACTTTCCAACACTCCAATAAATCGCACGTTCAAAAATTGCGTTAATACAAAGCCGGAATCTTTCAGCAAGTGATTTAATTCTGCAAGCCGCCGGTAAAAATTTTCGCCGTACGTCAAGCAGTCTTCAGAAATTATCACGTCAAAAATCTTCGGCTCTAGCGGTAAGTCCCAACTGTTTAAAATTAAAAATTGCGCGTTGGGCATTATTTTTTTTACGCCCGCCAAATATTTTTCTGAATTAATCAGCAAAACTGCCGCGTTGCTTGAGAAATTCAGCGGCACGAATTTTAAAATTTCTTCACTCAAATTTTTAAACCTTCTTTTAAATATTGTCAGTTAAATTTTATCTTCAAATATAACTTCATTGCCGGGATAACCATAAATTTTATCGTTGCCACCGACGGCAGAATAACTTTATCACAAGTTCATTATTAAGCCGAATTTTATCACTTTAGATTCAAGAGCGCAAAATTTCATCAAACTCTTAGTCAGATTTTAATTTTTGCAGCGTGGAAGTGTCAAAAAGTTCCTTGAAATGTATTCTCTTTATTGCCAAATTTATAAATTCCTTTTATAATTCCAAAATAAATCTTAACATATTTAAGGGCGTGATATTAATTATCCTTTCAATAAAAAATCTGGATATAACATTTCGCACAAACGCCGGAAATATCCACGCAATACGCGGCGTCAATTTCGATTTACCGCGCGGAAAAACTGTTGCACTTGTGGGCGAGAGCGGCTCCGGTAAATCCGTCACAATGAAAGCTGTTACCGGATTATTGGATTCAAACTGTATTATCAACAGTGGAAATATTTTTTATAATTTCAACGGGCAAACAGTTGACTTGCTAACTTTTTCAAAAAAAGATTTACGCCAAAAAATTAACGGGCAACAAATAGCAATGGTTTTTCAAGACCCTATGACAAGTTTAAATCCTACAATGACTATTGGCGCACAAATTATGGAAGGTATGCTCCTTCACAAAAAAATTTCAACTTCAGACGCCGAAAAAAAAGCCGTTGAACTTTTAAATCTTGTAGGAATTATTGACGCCGAAAAACGTATAAAAAATTATCCGCACCAACTTTCCGGCGGTATGCGTCAACGTGTTGTAATTGCTATTGCGCTGTCCTGCGAGGCAAAAATTTTAATCTGCGACGAGCCGACAACCGCGCTTGATGTTACAATTCAAGCAAAAATTTTAAATCTGATTAAAGACATTCAATCGCAAATGAATCTTTCGGTAATTTACATAACTCACGATTTAGGAGTTGTGGCGAAAGTTGCAGATTTTGTCAACGTAATGTACGCCGGAAAAATTATTGAAACGGGCACGGTTGACGAAATTTTTTATGACCCGCGCCACCCTTACACGTGGGGTTTACTTTCTGCAATGCCGGATTTAGAAACTGACGACGACAGATTATATTCAATACCCGGCAGCCCGCCTAATCTTTTACACGAACCAACTGGCGACGCCTTCGCCGCAAGAAATAAATTTGCTATGAAAATTGACGAAAAAGCCGCGCCGCCTATGTTCAAAATTTCTGAAACTCACTACGCGGCAACGTGGCTACTTCACCCCGACGCGCCAAAAATTGAATTGCCGCCGGAATTAAAAGCGCGCCTTGAACGTTCCAGAAAGGCGGCTGATTTATAATGGCTTTATTGCAAGTTAAAAATCTTCGACAGCATTTTAAAATTTCGCGCAGTTTTACGGTTAAAGCTGTCAACGGCGTTTCTTTTGAAATTAATGAAGGCGAAACTTACGGCTTAGTTGGGGAAAGTGGCTCCGGCAAAACTACCATTGGGCGCAGTGTCATTCGCTTGTATGATCCGACTGACGGCGAAATTATTTTTAACGGTAGAAAAATTTCAGGAAATCTTAGCGATAAAACACGCCGTATGCTTAGAAAAAATATGCAGATGATTTTTCAAGACCCTATGTCAAGTTTGAATCCCAGAAAAAAAGTTGGCGATATAATTGCTGAAGGCTTAGATATTCACAAACTTTATTCAAATTTGAAAGAACGCAATGAAATTATTTCTACAATTTTAAAAAAAGTTGGATTATCGCCCGCGCACGCTGAACGTTATCCGCAACAATTTTCCGGCGGACAAAGGCAGCGTGTAGGAATTGCCCGCGCTCTCGTTATGAGTCCCAAATTAATTATCGCTGATGAATGTATTTCCGCACTTGATGTTTCAATTCAAGCGCAGGTTGTAAATCTTATGAAAGATATTCAAGACGAAACAAATTGTGCCTACCTTTTCATTGCGCATGATTTAAGCATGGTAAAATATATTTCAGATAAAATTGGAGTTTTGCACAAAGGTTATTTGGTTGAAACCGGCTTGACGCAAGAAATTTTTTCAAATCCTGCCCACCCTTACACTCAAAGTTTGTTGTCAGCCGTTCCTCAACCTAATCCCCGCGTAGAAAAACAGCGGAAACTTTTAACCTACAACGCAGAAAATGTAAATTATGAAAATTCTACAATGCAACAGTTAAGCGAAACTCATTTTGTTTTAAAATAATTTTTTTGGGGGGCTTGCAGGAAAAATTTTATCAATGTTGAAATATTCTTTTCCAACAACTTATTTAAAAAAATTTTTAATTTCTGGTTTAGGGGGTAATATTTTATGGCTGAAACGAATTTTGAAGATGAAGACCTTGATTATCGTGAAGTTGTCGAAGAAGTCTTGGAAAACCATGATTTGCGTTACCATTCCAAAGTTAACGACAATAAGGTATTTTTTTCGCTTAGTTTTAATGCAAAAAATTTACCCAGTCTGGATTTATTTTTGACAGTTACTACAAAAGGCGACGCCAAAATTACTTGTTACCTTGTCCGTGATATTGTTCCACAAAAACGCGCAGCCGTAATAAACGCTATCAACAATTTAAACAACAGCTACCGTTATATTACTTTGTCGTTGGATTCAGACGGAGACCTTTTGGCGCAGTATGACTTCACAATTTTTGGCGATGAAGAAGTTGCCGATAAACAAGTTATAACGATGATTTTTTTGGTTAGAGAAATTATGGATGAATGTTTCCCCAAAATTATGAAAGCTATTTGGCGAGACGATGACGAATAATTAAAAGATAAAATTAAAATTTTTGCGGTTTAACAGCCGCTTTTTTTATTTTCAGAAATAGTTTGACTGTGTTATAATCGTTGAAAAATTTATTGATTGGAGAGATTTTTTTGGAAATTGCCGAACTTTTCATTAAGGGCGGTCCAATAATGTATCTGCTTTTAATTACTTCCATTGCCGTTGCAGCGATTGGGATTGAAAGGCTGGTATTTTACAATTATGCCGGAGACGGCGGCGATAATTTTTTAGATTCACTGAAAGATAATTTTCAAAATCAATCACTTGCTGACGTTGCGAATTTTTGCCACAAGGAAAAAAATATTGTGGCTGAAGTTGCACTTGTCGGAGTTGTTGCAAAAATTAACGGCGAAAATGTAGAAATTGCGCTGGATAATGCTTACACTGCCGCCGCTATGAAACTTCGTGCAAGATTAAATTATTTGTCAATGATTGTAACTTTATCGCCACTTTTGGGCTTACTCGGTACAATTTCCGGAATGATTGAATCTTTCAATATTTTCAGTTTGCAAGCGGGGCAACCTTTGGCAATTACCGGCGGAATTGGAGAGGCTTTAATCGCAACGGCAACCGGTCTTTGTGTGGCGATTTTCGCACTTTTGGTTCATACTTATTTTTCACAGAAACTGGACGAAATGTTGACGAAAATTGAATTGACGATGAATATTGTACTTTCAAAAGTTGGTGAAAAAAATGAAACGCCGTGACTTTCGCCTAAATCAACAGCCGCTCGTAATGATTATCCCAATGATTGATATAATGTTATTTCTGCTGGTATTTTTTATGTTGGGTACAATTTATATGGTTCAAACAAATAATTTTGATGTCAATCTGCCGCAATCTGAAACGGCGCAAAAAGAAATTCGCCCAAATACTGTTTCAATCACAGTAAAAGAAAATGGCGAATTACTTTACGAAAATGAAAAACTTGTATTTATACCGCTGCAAGTAAAAATTAAGCAGGCGTTGCTTGACGACGGCGAAACGATTTTTATATTGTACGGCGATAGAGAAACAAAATATGAAAAAATTGTAAACGTTTTAGAAATGCTGAAAAAATCCGGCGCGCGTCATGTTTCCATTGCAACTGAAATTAAAGATTAGCGGAGATGATAAATTGAAATACCGCCCGTATTGGCGCAGAATTTTATTAATTGCGGTGATTATTAATTGCGGCTTATTGTTTGCATTTTCTTCAATTTGGGCGTTACCAAAAAATGAAAGTGCGCCGTTTGACAATTTGCAAGAAATAGAATGGATTGACGCAGAAACTCAAGAAACTGTTGCAGTAAATCAAGATTCAGAAATTCCGGACGTCGCGCAGATTTTCCCAACAATAGAAATGCCGCCGTTAGAAATTCCGCAAATTGAGTTTCCGCCGCCGCCGGAAATTCCAACTGCGCCGCCAGTTCTTCCAAAAAATCCTGAATTGCAGGAAATTAAATCTGAAACTGAAAATGTTAAGCCGCCGGAAAATAAACCTGTCGATGAAGAAAAAAATAAAATTAAAGCCCGCGTAAAAGTTTTTCCAAAAGACCTTATGCAACAATTCATAGACAGCGGAATAATCCCTGAAAAAATTATTCCAAATGTTGATAAAATAGTTTTGGCGTTGACAATCGGCGTTGACGGCAAAACGAAAGATATTAAAATTTTGCGCGGGGCTCCTAATGACGGGCTCGGCAATTTAATTAATCTAATTTCCAGATCTGCCGCCTCTGCGTGGGTTTTTGAGCCGTTTTTGGACGCTGAAGGCAAGCCTACAGAAATTAAAACCGAAATTGAATTTACACCGGAAGATTTTTAAAAAATTGTTTTATCGCAGGAAAAATTTTTTTGTTGTTGAAAAATTTTCAAAAGAAGAATTTTCTAGAATTTTTTCAAATTAAAATTGGAGTGATAAAAATAAAATTTGATAAAATACTTTTACTACAACAAAATATGTTAGGCGACGTGATAATTTCTACAGGATTTGTAAAAGCCGTGCGTGAAGAATTTCCAAAAAGTAAAATTGCGTTTTTAGTTTCGCCGGAAACTGCCGAATTAGTGCGCTTGCCTTTTATTGACGATTTAGTGATTTATGATAAAGGAATGCCAATGTTGCCCGTGATAAAAAAAATTTGGCGGTACGATGTTGCACTTTGTTTAGATTTTAAATATCGAAGTGCCGTTTTGCCTTTTTTGGCAAGAATCCCAATTCGCGCAGGATTAAAGCATAAGCGCGGAATTTTTATGACTCATTCGATAAAATTTCCGCCGGATAAAGAGGGCGAATATATCAACGAATATATGGCGCGGATTCTTGAAGAATGTATAGGATTGAAAATTCATCACGATTTAACGCGGCTGTACGTTGCTGACGCTACAGAAAATGATATTGCCGCAGTAAATAAAATTATGACTCCAACTGAAAATTCTTTGACAATAGCTTTTGCGCCGTTCAGTTCTTCTGTTATCAAAGATTGGTCGCCCGCCTATTATAAAATTTTTATGGAAAAATTGAACGAAAAATATAATTGTCGATTTGTGATAATTGGCGGTAAAAATGACGCGGCTAAGGATTTTTATTTGCCGGAAAACACTTTGGATTTACGCGGCAAAATTTCCATTACAGAATCTGCTGAAGTTTTACGGCGTGCAGATTATTTTGTTGGCGGTTGCAGTGCGCCTTTACATTTGGCGGCGGCAGTTGGTACGCCTTCTTTGGCTTTTTATGGTCCTTCGACACCTTTAAAATGGGCTCCGCGTCATAAATGTATCACACTTTCACATTTGCCCAAATGTTCGCCTTGCAGTCGTATCGGTTACGGCTATTATTGCAACGGAAATAATTTTTGTATGAAAAATATCACAGTGGATGAGGCTTTAATTGCCTTTGAAAAACTGCGCGAGAAATTTAAAACATAGAAAATTTTGGCAAGAAATTTTTTATCATTTCAAAATTTACCACTGCATTGAGGCGTTTATAAAATTTATCGTTGATTCATTGAAATTTACCGAAGTTTTGGCGGCTTGAATATTTTCTTCTGCAATGTTTACTTTTGCCCAGCGCAATTTCTGTGCCCTACTCATATTTTGGCGCGCTTTTGCAGTTGGTGAAGGTGATTTTCTTTTAAAAGATAATTTTTTTCCCTTACGCGCTACTGACATTGTCGCGCAGTATTCGGCACTCATTTTTTTACCTTTATTCCAAGGAGCTTTACCTTTTTTTGCCGCTGACATTTTCGCGCAAGATTCAGCAGGCATTTTTTTGCCTTTCCAGAAACTGGGATGACCCTTACGCCCTGTCATTTTTTGTACTCTTTTATCTATAATCTCTTGTAAAAGATTTACTACACCCGCACCGCCGTCCGTCAAATTGTAACCGTTCGGCACTTTGCAATTTGATTCTTTAATCCATTTCTTTTCCGCCGCGTTGAGTTCTTCAAGCGTTGCACATTCTTCGAGCGTTTCCATTTTAAAATTCTTTTTGCCGTATTTACGAATTGCCTTGCCAATAAATGAATCTGTTTTTGCATGTTCTTTAAAACGTTCTTCAACAGTACGCGTTGTTTGCCCGACGTACTGCTTGCCGTTAATCTTGCAAGTTATACGGTAGATCCTGCCGTACACTTCCTTTTTTTCTTCTTCCAAAATACTTGCACTCCTTTTCTTGACAAACAGAACACAAGCAGATATAATTAAGCGTGACAAGACCGCTTGTGTTCTGTGTTGTCTTTTGATTTTTTAGACATAAAAATATTACACTAATACAAAGGTTTTGTCAAGAAAGAAAATAATCAAAAGTTGAAATAAAAAAACAAACCTCCGACCGTAAAAGCGATTGGAGGTTTTTTGTTGCTAAAAATATTTTATTTACCGGGTGCATCTTCCGGTTTCTGATAAAAGAATGCTTTATATGATTGATAGCCAATTTTTTTATAATTCAAAATAGCCTCAGTAGCTCCAACAAATAAAATACCGCCCGGTACAAGTGAATTAAAAAATCCGGTATACATTTGATTTTTGGCGTCCTCTGTGAAATATATCACCACGTTGCGATTTATTATCAGTTGAAAATTCTTTTCATAAGGGTCTTTCAGCAAATTGTGTTGTTTAAATTCAACTAAAGATTTAATTTCGGGTTTAATGGCAAATTTGCCGTCGGGAGTTTTGGTGAAATATTTAGCTTTACGGTCGGGGCGCATTGCTTTAATTTCTGAGTCAGTGTAGACGCCTTTTTTAGCCTTAGCCAAAATTTCAACGTCTAAATCAGTAGCTAAAATTCTGTGCTTAACATTGGGGGTTAATTCTTTCAAAATAATAGCAATAGTGTAAGGTTCTGCGCCGATTGAACAACCCGCGCTCCAAATGTTGAGTTTAGGCGATTTTTTAAGCAGGTACGGCAAAACATCTTTTTCAAGAATATCAAATTTATCCGGGTTGCGGAAAAATTCAGAAACGTTAATTGTAAGGTATTCGATAAAGCTTGCGAAATCTTCTCTGTTTTGTGAAACTTTATTGAAATAGGCAACGAAAGAATCCATTTCTGCGCGAGTAACGAGGTTACCGATACGGCGGCGCATTTGGGGTTCTTTGTAAAGGTGTAAATCAATACCGGTTTTAGCGTTCAATTTCTGCTTAAATAAATCCCAATCCTTATCGTCCATAAAAATTCCTCCTTAATAGCTGTGGAACATTTAGCAAGAAATATTTTAACAAAGCATAGAAATAATTTCAACCGCTGAAAAAAAACTTGCTCATAAATAGAAATTATTATAAAATTTGAATAGGATTTTGGCAATTCAATTTACAAGGAGGTATTGAAAATGGATTTTACAGGGATAGGAAAAATTGGCGCGTTCGCAAAACAAAAAAATTTAATTTTCGCCGCAAATTACCGAATTAAAACCGGACAGCGTTTAACCGACAGCAACGGCAATTTAAATCTTTCCAGTGCGTCAATTTATTTTAGTCAGACAAAAACTTCAAGCACAAATTCAACTTCGGCGGTTGACAAGGCAAAAATGGCGGCTATCAAACAAAAACTCAAGAGCGGCAAAAAACTTTCGCAAGCTGAAATGAATTACTTGAAAGAAAAGGATCCCAAAACTTACAAAAAGGCAAAATACGCCGATGACGCACGGGAAGAACTTAAAAGCGAACTTAAAACGGCAAAAACAAAACAAGAGGCGCGCGAGGCAGTAATGAGAGCAACGGCAAAAATTGCGGCTGATTGTTCGGCAGATTTTGAATCATTGAAGGCAAGCGCGGGCGGCGGCGGTTTTAGTCTCGGCGCAGATATGAATTTTGGCGGGGATTTTTCTGCTAATATGAATTTTGGCGGCGATATTGCAGTTGAAGGCGGCGAAATTTCAACGGGCGAAATTTCCAATGTTGAAACTTCAGAAAATCTTGACGCTACAACTTCAGAAAATGTTGAAAATTCCACGACTGAAAATTCCAAAGTACAAAACGAAAATTCTTTTGCACAAGGTACAAATTCTACAACTGAAAATGAAGATTCAGACAGCGCGGCAGATATTATGGACAAATATATTTATGCAATTCGCGCAATTCAAGATGAATGGATTAACTTTATAAATTCCGACAAATATAAAAAAATGCCGGAAGATATTTTTGAGGCGGTAGAAATTCAAAGTCACGGCGGTAAAAAAATCAATAAAATTTCAAATATGCAGGCAGTTGATGCAATTTTGGCGTATACAAAATCTATGAATTACAGGTTAGAATTATGAAAAAAGAACATGAACACACTTTAACAGATGGTACAGTTATAAAACATTCGCACGCACACTCTCACACTCAAACTAAGGCTGTTTTAAATCGAATGGCGCGGATTATTGGACATATGCAAGCCGTAAAAAGAATGGTTGAGGAAGGCAGAGACTGTAGCGAAGTTTTACTGCAACTTTCGGCAGTTGACGCGGCGATTAGATCTGTCAGCCGCGTTATTTTGCTGGATCATATGGAAACTTGCATTGTTGAGGCGGTTAAATCTGACGACGATGAAGTTATTGAAAAACTCAATCAAGCTATTTCCCAAATCTTTAAGTGAGGTGGTTTTATGGCGAAAGAAAAAATTCATAAGAATATTATAATTATCGGCGCGGGAATGGCGGGCTTAACCGCCGCAATGTACGCGGGCAGAATGAATCTTGATACTTTAGTTTTGGAAAATGGAATTGTCGGCGGGCAAATTGCAAACGCCACAGGAATTGAAAATTATCCCGGCTTTATCAGCGTCAAGGGCGCAGATTTAATTTCAACTTTGCAACAACAAGCTGAAAATTTCGGCGCAGTTATTGATGAATTTGACACAATCAAAAAAGTTACCCTGCGCGAAAATCCAAAAATTGTTGAAACTGAAGAAAAAATTTACCTTGCAGACGTTGTAATAATTGCAAGCGGTATGAATCGTCGTAAACTTCCTTTGCCGGAAGAAAGAAAATTTGCGGGGCGCGGCGTTCATTACTGCGAACTTTGTGACGGGCATATGTACCAAAATAAAATTATTGCGGTAATGGGCGGCGGCAACGCGGCGGTTGACGCGGCGCAATTTTTGACTAAGTACACCGACAAACTTTACCTTATACACCGCTCCGAATTTCGCGCAGATGAAATTTCTCAAAAAAGAATCCGCCAAAATCCTAAAATTGAAATTATGTTGCAAACTGAAATTACAAAACTTCACGGCGACAAAAAACTTGAAAGTATTGATATTCTTGACAAAAATACAGGTGTGACAAAAAACATTGCGGTTGATGGAATTTTTGTTAATATTGGAGTTGTACCGAATACCGAACTTTTCAAAGACGAATTGAAACTTTCGGCAAGCGGCAGAATCCCCGCCGGTGAAAATTGCAAAACTGAAATTGAAGGAGTATTTGCGGCGGGCGACGTCCGAGAAAAAGAAATTCGCCAACTTACAACAGCGGCGGCTGACGGTACAACGGCGGCTCTTCTTGCCGAAAAATTGTTACGCAATTTAGGGATTAGGGACTAAGGGCTAGGGTGAAAAATTTTAATCCCTAGTTTCCAGAAGTTTTTTACAAATTTTAAAGAATTAACAAGTCGGCATTTCTTTACAAGAAAGAATCTTCCGCCCGCCTTTTAATCTTCCATTTGTAAACATACTCTAACCCCTAAAATTTCGACAAAGGAGAAATTTTTATGGTAAAAGTTTACACCGTTACAGGTTGTCCTTACTGCGAAAAAGTTAAAAAATATCTGCAGTCGAAAGACGTTGAATTTGTAGCTTACGATATTGAAAAAGATGACGCCGCCCGCGCCGCTTGTCTTAAGCTTACCGGAATTGATGGCGCAGTTCCCGTTACAACGATTGACAACGAAAATTACGTTTTAGATTTCGACAAAGAAAAAATTGATAAATTACTTTGCTTGTAGGAGGTTTTAAAATTGGTAAAAGTTTATTCTTTTGAGGCTTGCCCGTGGTGTACCAAAGTTAAAAAATATTTGAGTTCAAAGGGCGTTGAATATGAAGTCCGTGATATTGAACTTAATGAAGAATACGCCAAAGAATGTTTGCAAATTAGCGGCGATACAATGGTTCCCGTTACCACGATTGACGGCAAAAATTTTGTACTCGGTTTCGACAAAGAAAAAATTGATGCTTTAATTGCAGGTTGAGGAGGCTTTTTAATGGGCGTTTATGAGTTCACGGTTAAAACTAACAAGGGCGTTGAAAAATCTTTGGCAGACTACAAAGGGAAAGTTTTGCTGATTGTCAACACCGCGTCAAAGTGCGGTTTCACTCCACAATTTGAAGGACTTCAAAAACTTTACACCGAATACAAAGACAAAGGCTTAGAAATTTTAGGTTTTCCTTGCAACCAATTCGCCGCTCAAGACCCCGGCACGGCTGATGAAATTCAAAGTTTTTGTAAATTGAATTACGGCGTAACTTTCCAGATTTTTGAAAAAGGCGACGTGCGCGGCGAAACTGCGCAACCGCTTTTTAAATATTTGACGGCGCAAAAAAAATTTGAAGGCTTTAATGAAAAAAATCCTATGACGGCTATTTTGGTTGACGCACTGCAAAAAAATTTTCCGGAATACCTTGAAGGCGACGGAATTAAATGGAATTTCACAAAATTTTTAATCGACAAAAACGGCGAAGTTGTAGCGCGTTTTGAACCTACAACAGACCCTGCAGATATTGCCCCGGAAATTGAAAAACTTTTGTAGGCAAGAGACAATAAATAGGCAAGAGACAATAAATAGGCAAGAGACAATAAATAGGCAAGAGGCAGTAGGCAAGAGTGAAACAACCTACTGCCTTTTTACTTTTGCCTAATGCCTAAAAATTTAAATCGTGTTTCAAAATCCACGAAGAAACAGTACGCATTGCCGAAATAACTTTTTCAGCGTTGGAGCGTTCCTGCGAAAGATTAACCGTGTCTAAATCTGCGGAGGCAACGTGCGGCAAAATTTCAACGGCGTCAGTGTCAATTTTCCCTGCAACTTTTTCAGTCAAAAAAACGTCACGATTAAACGCCACGCCAAAACTTTCAAACAAACTCGGCGCAACCGAATAATATTTAAAACCTTCCGGCGCAATTAATTCAATAATCGTCGGTACAATCGAAATATGTCCGCCCACTACGTCCGGCGGCAAAATCTTTTTATCAATTCCCGCGCCGTACATTACAAAAGGTACGCTTTGATGTTCAAAAATCGTCGGGTGCGTGCTGGGGTCAACCCTTACCGCGTGATCTCCCGTTACAATAAATAAACTGTTTGGAAATTTCTCACTGACATTACGAATAAATTTTGTAATGACTTTATCCATATACCAATAGTGCCCAAGTTCAATCGCCAAAGTTTCAGCATTTGGAACATTTGGCAATTTTTTTATTTCCGCCAAAGTTTTTTCAACGTCAAATCCTTCAGCTTTTAAATCTAATTTGTAAGGCGGATGATTAGTTGTTGTCATTATAAAATGAACTGTCGGCGGTTCACTTCCCAATTTTTTCTCAATAGCGTTGAATAAATCTTCGTCTTTTACGCCCCACGCCGTCAATTTTTCAGCGTTTAAATCAGGATAACCATAAAAAGTATCGAAGTCCTGCGCGAGAGCCATTTTGGAAATATTTTCCCAGCCGGGCATTCCGCCATACCAAAAATCAACATTATAACCGAGTTTTTTTAAAGGCGGCGCGGGCGAAGAAATATAAACTTGCGAATAAGTTTTTGGCAGATAATTTACATGAAGATTGACATCAGGCAAGCCCGTCATCATTCCGGTAATTGCAACCGAAGTAAAATCGCCGTTTGGCAAAAAATTTCTGCTGTAGTAACAATTTTTTTCAGCGATAATTGATTTAATCCCGTCAGCAATGTGTAATTCGTCATATTTTCCAAGTAAGGGCCACTGCATAAAAGTTTCACCCAAAATTATAAAAATATGTTGCGGCTTTTCGATTTTTTCGCCGCTTGCAATTTTTTCAAGATAAGGAGCAAGATTATTTTCAACTAAATCATTTTTGCCGGAAATAAATTGCGCACTTTCCAAAATTTTATTTTCGTCAACAAGCGGAATAATTCCCGCGCCCATAAATTTTGCCATTGTGTAAGCGCGGTACATTGCCTGCCCGTCGTCAAGAATGCATTCATTTAAAAAGCCGTCCGAAGTTACAGCCGCACTTTCCCAGCTAATTCCTTCACTGTAATTTAAACTGCCGCCGAATCTTACAAAAACTCCAAATAATCCCAGAAAAAATATCAACGCCGCCGTAAAAATAAATTTCGACGCAAAATTTTTAAATTCCGGCAAGGGATGAGTTTTTATCAGTAAAAGCCGGCTTAAAATAGCAATACAGATTAGCGTTAAAAAAATTGCAACCGGAAATCGCCACAAAAAACCGTACTCTTGCACAATCATTGAAAGTATCGAAAAAAAATCTTCGTGCCAGCCGCGTACAAGTTCAATCCCGTAAGTTGCATTGTATTCTTGATAGTACGGAAACCGCGCCATAAAAAGTACCGAAAATATAAATGAAAAAAATATTCCCGTAAGCAGCCGCAGTCTAAAATTAAATCCTAAAATTGTCACAAATACAAAAGAAATTGCCGCCACAAATCCCGCCGTTTTTAAACTCAATCTTAACCCCGTCAAAAGTGTCGTTTGAATTTGCGCGGAAGTTGAATCTTCAGCAATATAATCTGACATTAGCCAAATAAAAAGCGCACGGTAAATTTCCAGCAAAATTAATATGAAAAGGAAAAGCCGAAAATCTTTTTGCACGCCGTCAAAAAATCTGTTCAAAAATTTCAATTCTAAGTCTCCCGTAAAGTTAATAGATAAAAATTTTATATCAATAAAAAAAAATCGTCAATCTAAATAAAATAAATCCCGTATTTCCAAAATAAAAAAATTTAAATTCCATAATTTTAAAATTAGTGCTATAATAGGCGCGCTATTTGTAAGGGGGGATTTTTTTGAGGTTAACCGCCGTAATTGCAAAGTCAAATATTTTTAGATATTTTGGCATGACTTTTGGCTGTTTAATCGCTGCGTGTTCAATAAATTTATTCGTCGTACCGAGTCACCTTTTGACGGGCGGAGTTACCGGCATTGCAATGATAATTTATTATTTGGCAGATTTACCTATTGGCGTTCAAACTTTTGTTTATAATGTTCCGTTGCTAATTGCCTCATACAAACTTTTGGGCAAAAATTACACCGTTGATGTAATAATTGGCACGGTAATTTTTTCAATCTGCATTGACGCCACGAAATTTTTAAACACTTACGCGCCGGTTGATGATTTAATGTTGGCGTCGATTTACGGCGGAGTTTTTAACGGAATTGGTTATGGGATTGTTTTTCGTATGAATGGAAGTACCGGCGGCTTTGATATTTTGGGAGCGATTGTAAAAAAATTTTATTCAATGAATATGGGCTCAACGATTTTTGCTTTTAACTGTTGTATTGTTAGTATTGCAGGATTTTTATTTGGGATTCAGCCCGCGCTTTTTACGCTAATTTGTATGTATGTTACTTCGCAAGTTACGGATAAAGTTATTGTAGGCTTGAATGAGAAAAAAGCTGTTTTGATAGTTTCAGAAAACGCGGATGATATTGCTGAGGCGATTATGTATGAAGTTAGGCGCGGCGTAACTTTTTTGCACGGGCAGGGAGCTTACAGCGGCAGCGAGCGAAAAGTAATTATGGTTGCGCTTAATCTTACTGAAATTTCCAAACTCAAATTGATTATTGATACTTTAGATAAAAATGCATTTTTTATTATGATGTCGGCAAATGAAGTTATGGGGCGCGGTTTTACTATCCCGCGTATGACTAAAGAATTTAAAGAAATAGGAAAATAATTTTTTAAACTTACTGAAAGGAAGTTTTACATTGGAAATTATTTATCTGCTGAATAGCGGATTTATGATTAGAGATGAACAGACACTGCTGGTTTTTGACGATTACGAAGATCCTGCAAAAATTGTTGACCGCGCAGTAAACAAAGGCAATTTTGAACATTTATACATTTTCGCAAGTCACGCGCACTTTGACCACTTCGACACGCACATTAGGGCTTACGCAAAACAAGCCACGCGCTACATTTTCAGCAACGATATTAAACGCACTAAGCGTGTTAAAAATTTTCCGGCTGAAGATATTACTTTTATGAAAAAGTACAGCGAATGGCAAGGCGAAGGTATAAAAGTTTGGACTTATGATTCAACTGATGTTGGCGTTTCATTTTTGGTTGAAACAGATTCCGGCGCAAGAATTTTTCACGCCGGCGATTTTAATTGGTGGCATTGGGAAGGCGATAAACCGGAAAATCAGATTTTGGCAAAAAAAGATTTTGACAGACAATTAAAGCGAATGAAAGGGCTTGAAGTTGACGTGGCTTTTTTCCCTGTTGACGGCAGGCTTAGATCTTCGCAAGAATTGGGCGTTACCGAATTTATCAAAAACACTGAGGCAAAATCTTTAGTGGCAATGCATCGCGTAGGATTTCCCGCTTGGATTCCTTCTTATAAATTTCAGTTGGAAATATCGCCACTGCCAATTTGGTCGCCCGTTACACCCGGCGAAAAACGTCTTCTTATCGATAATAAATTTATTTCTAGGGATTAAGGGTTAGGGAATTAGAAAAAAACTAGCCCTTAAAAAATTTACTGAAAGGAAGTTTTTTCTATGGCTGAAAAAAAAGTATTGCTGACACAGGAAGGCTACGACAAACTTGTAAAAAAACTTGAAAATTTAAAAAGTGTTCGACGCCTTGAAGTTGCAAACAGATTAAAAGCGGCTATCGCACTTGGCGACCTTAGCGAAAATTCAGAGTATGTTGACGCCAAAAACGAACAGGCTTTTCTTGAAGGAGAAATTGTAGACCTTGAAAATCAAATTCGCAATAGTGTAATTATTCATGAAGAGGGCGGCGATGTTGTTGCACTCGGTAGCACTGTAAAAATTCGTTTTCCGGACGGCAATGAAAATACTTATACGATTGTTGGCTCAACGGAGGCAGACCCGGAAGAGGGCAGAATTTCGGATGAATCGCCTATTGGAGCCGCGCTTTTAGGGCAAAAGGCGGGTAGTACTATTCAAGTTCATGCTCCGGCGGGTATTCTTGAATATATAATTTTGGAAATTATTAAATAATAAAGGGGATTTTTTATGGCTAAAAATTTACAACAGGAACAGCCGACTGTTGACGAAAATATTTTGATACAGGCGCGCCACGATAAATTAAATGCTTTCATTGAAAAAGGAATTGCGCCCTTCGGTCATCGCTACGAAGTCACACACCACGCCGCAGATATTCGCGCAGAATACGGCGAAATTGAAAATGAACAAGACGCGGGCGAAGTTCAAATTGCCGGACGTTTAATGGCAATTCGCGGGCACGGCAAGGCAAGTTTTGGAACTTTGGCAGATCGTACCGGCAACATTCAAATTTATTTCAAATTGGATATTTTGGGCGAAGAAAAATATTCACAGTTCAAACTTTTGGATATTGGGGATATTATCGGACTGCGCGGGCAAGTTTTTAAGACTAAGCGCGGCGAATTAACTGTGCGCGTTGAAGATTTTGATTTACTTTCTAAATCTTTGCGTCCGTTGCCTGAAAAATTTCACGGCTTGAAAGATATTGAAATTCGCTATCGTCAACGATATTTAGATTTAATCGTTAATCCTGAAGTTAGAGAAACTTTTTTAAAGCGTACAAAAATTATTCAAGCGATACGCCAATATTTGGACGAAAGAAATTTTGTTGAAGTTGAAACGCCGATTCTTTCGACAATCGCAGGTGGCGCGGCGGCGCGTCCTTTTATTACTCATCACAACACGCTGGATATTGATTTATATTTGAGAATTGCAACTGAATTAAATTTGAAACGCTTGATTGTCGGCGGCTTTGAAAGAGTTTATGAAATTGGCAGGATTTTCAGAAATGAAGGAATGGACAACCGCCACAATCCGGAATTTACAAGCGTTGAAATTTATCAAGCTTACGGCGATTACAATGATTTAATTGATGTTACTGAGGGTATTTGTTGCCTTGCCGCCGAAAAAATTTTTGGCACGACGAAAATTACTTATCAAGGCGTCGAAATGGATTTAAAGAATCCGCCGAGAATTTCAATGAATGACGCCGTAAAAAATAAAACCGGCAAAGATTTTCTGTCCTGCGCGACGGTTGAGGAAGCACGCGCAATGGCTGACGAAATTGGCGTACCCTATGAAAAACGTTTTGGTATTGGCGGGATTTTGAACGCGGCGTTTGAGGCGAAAGTCGAAGAAGATTTAATTCAGCCGATTTTTATAACAGGGCATCCAACTGAAATATCGCCGCTTGCCAAAAAAAATTCCAATGACCCGCGCATTACAGATCGTTTTGAATTTTTTGTTTACGGGCGTGAACTTGCAAACGGCTTTACAGAATTGAATGATCCTATCGACCAAAAGGCGCGTTTTGAAGAGCAATTAAAGGCGCGTGAAGCCGGCGACGATGAGGCGCACGTTATGGATACAGATTTTATTTGCGCGCTTGAATACGGCTTGCCACCGACGGGCGGGCTTGGTATTGGCGTTGATAGGCTTGTAATGTTGCTGACTGATTCTGCGTCAATTCGTGACGTTTTGCTTTTCCCAACTATGAAAGTTATTGATTAGGCAAGAGACAAGAGGCATTAGGCAAGAGAAAAAACTACTGCCTTTTGCCTACTGCCTACTGCCTTGAAAGGAGTTTTCCCCTTGTACAATATCCTTGCTGTTGACGGTATCGCCGCCGAAGGTATAGAAATTCTCAAAAAAAATTTTAACGTCGAAGTTCACGATAAAATTTCTGCAGCTGAACTTTTGGAAATTATACCGAAATTTGACGCGCTGATAGTTCGCTCGGCGTCAAAAGTTACTGCTGAAGTTATCGCCCGCGCAGAAAATTTAAAAATAATTGGTCGCGCAGGAGTCGGCGTTGACAATATCGACGTAAAAGCCGCAACCGAGCGCGGCATCATTGTCATAAATTCGCCGGACGGAAATACAATCGCCGCAACCGAGCATACTTTTGCAATGATGGCGGCACTTTCCAGAAATATTCCGCAAGCTAATAAAACTATGCACGCTGGCGGCTGGGACAGAAAAAAATTTGTAGGCGTCGAATTGCGAAATAAAACTTTGGCGGTTATCGGCTTGGGCAGAATCGGCGCGGGCGTTGCAAAACGTGCGCAAGCTTTTTTAATGAATGTCATTGCTTACGATCCGTTTGTTAGTGCTGAACGCGCAGAAAGTCTCGGCGTCAAAATTGTTGAACTGGACGAACTTTTCAAAACTGCAGATTTTATTACAGTGCACATGCCGCTTAACAAAAATACAGAAAATATGATAACCCTTGACAAAATTAAAATGATGAAGCCTACAACGCGCTTGATTAACTGCGCACGCGGCGGAATTATCAACGAAAACGATTTAGCCTTTGCACTGAAAGAAAAATTAATTGCGGGCGCGGCTGTTGACGTTTTTACAACCGAACCGCTTGCCGAAAATTCGCCGTTCCGTGAACTTGACAATATAATTTTGACGCCGCACTTGGGCGCGTCCACGATTGAGGCGCAAATTGGAGTTTCGCTTGATGTTGCAAATGGAATTGTTGACGCGCTTAACAATCGCCCCGTTTCAACCGCAGTAAATATGCCGCACATTCCCGCACACATTCTCAAAAAACTCGCGCCTTATATTACGCTTGCCGAAAGACTCGGGCGCACTATTACCGCGCTTAGCAAAAATCCTATTTCCAACATTGAAGTTAAAATTAACGGCAAAATTACCGACGATAACACGTCCATAATTTCAACCGCCGTACTGCAGGGCGTTTTGTCAACTGCGATTGAGCATGTCAATTTGGTTAATGCAAATTTGCTCGCGCAGGACAGGGGGATTAAACTTTCTGAAGTTACTTCAAATGTTGAGGGCGATTTTTCAAATACTGTTACGGTTTCTGCCAATGGAAATTCTGTTACGGGTACACTTTTTGGCAACGAAGGGCGACTTGTGCTGATAAATAATTTCCGCGTTGACGTCGACCCGCACTCAAGAATTTTAATTTGCCCGCACATTAACCGCCCCGGCGTCATTGGTGAAGTTGGTACAATTTTGGCTGACTACAACATTAATATTTCAAGTATGCAAGTCGGCAAAACTGATATTGGCGGTACAAATTTAATGGTGTTGACTGTTGACAATCCAATTTCTAAGGCTGTTATCGACAAGGTTAAAAGTTCGGCGGCAATTTTTGACGTTACACTGGTTGCCTTTGAAGATGCTGAATAATTTAATGCCATGAAAAATAAAATTATTGTAAGTGCAATTTCAGCCGTCATAATTTTGGCGGCTTTTTTTCTATATGATAACAATTCAAAAGATATTACGGTTGCAGAAAATATTCCGCCGCCGAAAAAAGAAATTAGCGTTTACGTTTCAGGGCAAGTGAAAACGCCTGCGGTTGTAACTTTGGAAGATAACGGCAAATTGCGGGCGGTTGATGCTGTCAATGCAGTTGGCGGCTTAACTGAACTTGCTGACACTGAAATTATAAATCTTGCCGAGCCGCTTTTTGACGGGCAACATATTCACGTACCTACCAAAGAAATTTTTTTGCAGGAATTGCCAAATTCTCCAACAAGTAAATCTTTTGGCGGCGTCGCGCAGGGCAATTTGATTAATATTAACACTGCAGACGAAAAAGAATTACAAAATATTCGTGGCGTCGGTCCGGTTATCGCAGGGCGAATTGTTGAGTACCGCACAAATAACGGCGCGTTTCAATCTATCGAAGAAATTAAAAAAGTAAAAGGTATCGGCGAAAAAACTTTTGAAAAAATGAAGGATTCTATCACTGTAAATTGAATTCTCGTAGAGGCGGGATTTTTTGTATTTCTCGCCTCTGCTCGAAAAATTTTTCTTGCAAAATTTTAAATTATGAATTATACTAAAAAAGTAGTGAAGGAGAAATCCGCGCCGCAGGCGTCAGTAAGCCATTTACAGCACTTTTGGAGGCGAAAATCCCTTGAAATTGTCTGAAAATTATTTCCGCGCCGCAAACCCCTATTTTGAGCCGCATTGCAACGCCATTTTCAAGGGGTAGGGTTTAAAAGTGCTTTCCCCGTAAGGGGTCGGAAATTTAAATAATCTAAATTCGATAGTGCCTTTTGTAAACCAATAATTTTAAAAAATTCCCCATAAGGGGTCGAAAATACGTCATTTCTTTTTGTTCGCATAATGAATAGCTGTCATTTGTTGGTTTAAAGTAAAAAAAATCCCCGCAAGGGGTCTGAACAAAAAAATTAACCGCCCGTAAAAAGGCGGTTTTTTAGTGCAACAAAAAAAAGACTAAGGGAAAATCCCCTAGTCCTTAACCCTTAATCCTTAGTCCTTAGTCCTTAATCAATGACGATAGGATTTAAATTTTCGTCCTTCATAAATTTTGCAATTTTTTTAACGCCGTTCATTAAATCCAGATAATGTTCCTGCGTCAAAGACTGCGAGCCGTCAGAAAGAGCCTTAGCCGGATTTGGATGAACTTCCATCATTAAGCCGTCCGCGCCCGCCGCAATAGCCGCAAAAGCCATTGGTTTAATCATACGCCATTTGCCCGTACCGTGCGAAGGATCAACGATTATCGGCAAATGTGATAAATGTTTGACGGCGGCAACCGCGCTTAAATCTAAAGTGTTGCGCGTGTAAGTTTCGTAAGTTCTAATTCCGCGTTCACACAAAATAACGTTCGGATTGTCATTCATAATATATTCAGCGGCGTTAAGCCATTCGTCGATTGTTGCGGCAAGCCCGCGTTTCAACATTACGGGTTTTCCGCACTTGCCGACTTCCTTAAGCAAGCCGAAATTTTGCATATTGCGCGCGCCAATTTGTAAAATGTCAGAATACTCGGCAACAGGCGCAATTCCTTCAACCGTTGTAACTTCAGTGATAATTTTTAAGCCGGTACGTTCCCGCGCCTCTGCAAGAATTTTTAAGCCTTCAACTTCCAACCCTTGAAAAGAATAAGGCGAAGTGCGGGGCTTGTACGCGCCGCCGCGCAGAAATTGTGCGCCGCCCGCTTTTACAATATCAGCCGCTGCGAAAAGTTGTTCACGTGATTCAACCGCGCAAGGTCCCGCCATTATCGCAGGTTCACCGCCGCCGATTTTTACGCCGTCCACGTCAATAACGGTATTTTGCGGATGAAATTCACGGCTTGCAAGTTTGTAGCTTTTTGAAATTGCGACGCTGTTTTCAACGCCCGGCAGTGCGTCAATCGCCACTGATACTAATTTTGTTTTATCGCCAATGACGCCAATAATTTTTTGTTGTGCGCCCTCCATAATTTTTGCCTGAAGTCCGGCAGATTCAACTACCCGCGTAACTTCGACAATATTTTCAAGCGTTGCCTCGGGACGCATTATAATTACCATAAAAAATTTCCCCCATTAATTCTATAACACAAATTAAAAATCAACAGGCGGATTATAACATTTTTCAAGCCCAATGTAAATTGAAATTTTGAAACAATCGCCGCTAATCAAAATAATATCGTTGCCGTTTCTGAAGGCAACGGGTTTTTCAATGTTGATAAAAATTTTGTCACGGATTTTTTTATATCTGAAATAAATTTTCAACCTGCAAAAGAATTTTCAAGCCCAATGTAAATTGAAATTTTGTAACAATCGCCGCTAATCAAAATAATATCGTTGCCGTTTCTGAAGGCAACGGGTTTTTCAATGTTAATAAAAATTCTGTCACGGATTTTTTTATATTTTAAAAATAATATCTGAAATAAATTTTCAACTTACAAAAGAATTTTCAAGCCCAATGTAAATTGAAATTTTGTAACAATCGCCGCTAATCAAAATAATATCGTTGCCGTTTCTGAAGGCAACAGGTTTTTCAATGTTAATAAAAATTTTGTCACGCACGCGGTATTTGCAGTTTAAAATTTCGCCGTTTGTCGATTCAATTTCAAATTTTTTGGAAAAGTTCAAATGACTGCAAGTCGTTTTTTCAGGCAAGGTAAAGCGCGTCAAAGTTAAATTTTCGCCGCTCAAAATTTCAACTTCACGATTATTTAAACCTGCGCGAATTTCCATTAAAATTTTGCCGAGATTATTTTCTCCTGCGCCTGTTTCATCGTCAACGCCCCAAAATGTATCGTGCCAATAATTGCCCTCGACAATTTCAGAATCGCCCGTTGCCAAAAGTTTTTTCGCAAGTTCCGGATTCTGCGTAAATTTCGCAAAAACTATATCCCGCATAAAAGAAATTTTGACAGAATCCCAATCTGCGCGAACAGGAATTTTACGCGCCCGCCGTTTAGCTTTTTTGGGATTGTAATTCAGAAATTCCAATTTATCAGCCAAATTCGCCGCCTTTTGCGCTTGATACGCCGCCTCCGAACTGCCGTAAAAGTATTCGTAGCGAACAGGTACTTCATAAAAATTGCTCAAAAATTCGTATTCGCCGCTAAAATTCGTAATTTCCATAAAAATCCCCTAAAATCTGTTGATGAAATAAAAAAAGCAAGGACGTTCTAAAAAATTTTTTGAAAAAAATAAACTGCCGGATTAGTTCTTCTAAAAAAAGAAATGCCGACTTGTTAAAATTAAAAAAATTTTACAAAAGAAATCTAAGCATTCAGCACGGGGAAAATCCCCAAATTTTTCAGCCAAATACTTTTTTTGCGTACCGCCTCCACAGATTCAAAAAGCAACCGCCGAAAATTATCAACTTCCAAATCAAAAAAGAAAATGTACGCGCCCAATTCGGTACGCGCGGGGCGTGATTCAATTCTTACCATATTAATATTTCGCCGCGCAAATTCGCCCAAAACTTCATACAACGCGCCGGGCTTGGAGCCGTCAATTTGGCAGATGATTAAATTTTTATCGCCCATCATTTTGTAAACGTTGAAATTTTTGGGGCGGCGGCGCACTTCCAAAAATCTTGTGCGGTTGGAGCGGTTATCTTGAATTTCTTTCGCCAAAATTTTTAAGCCGTTCAAAGTACCGGCGCGTTCACTGCAAATTGCCGCGCAACCTTCCGAAGTTTCAAAATTTGCAACCATTTCAGCCGCGCGCGCAGTACTTGACACGGGATTTATTTCGGCGTGCGGAAAATTTTTCTGAAGATAATTTCTGCATTGTGAAATTGGTTGAGCGTGCGAAAAAATTTTTTTGACTGCCGAAAGTTTGACGCCTTCCCGCACCATTAAATGATTATGCACAGGGTAAATCAATTCCCGCGTAACAATGAAAGAATCGCTGTGCGCCAAAGTGTCAAGCGTAATATTAATCGAGCCTTCAAGCGAATTTTCAACCGGTACAAACGCCGCGTCAATTTTACCTTCTTCAACCGCGTTTAAAGTCTCAAAAATTTCTTTGAATATGACAAGTTCAAATTTTTTAGTCAAATGCTCGTTGAGTTTAATAGCCGCCGCCTCTGAATGAGTGCCGCGCGGTCCCAAAATTCCCATTTTTTCCATAACAATTAATTCTCCATGCAATAAAAATTTTGATTTTAAAGCATAAATTATTTCGCCCGCTTTAAAAAAAATTCCTGCTATAAAATTTTCTGTGAAAGTACACGTGTATACTTTTTTAAAATATCTTGACGTAATTTTATAACAAAATTATAATAACGCTGTCAGCTGATAAATAAGAAAATTTTTAAATTGGCAGGTGTTTTAAAATGACAATTTCAAGCGGCGATACAGCGTGGGTGCTGATAAGTGCGGCTTTGGTTTTTATAATGACGCCGGCGGTTGCGCTTTTTTACGGCGGAATGGTACGGAGTAAAAATGTTATAACAACTATCATGCAGTCGATATTTATTTTGGGAATGGTAAGCGTTGAATTTATTCTGATAGGCTACGCAATGGTTTTCGGTACAGATATAGGCGGCTTAATCGGCGATTTGGAAAAAGTCGGCTTAGCGGGCGTCGGCTATAATATTTTGGAAGGCGGCACAATTCCTGAATTGGCGTTTGTAGCTTTTCAATGTATGTTCGCGGCGTTGACTCCGGCTTTGATAACGGGCGCATTTGCCGAAAGAATGAGATTCAGCGGCTTTGCAATTTTAATGTTGTTATGGGCGATTTTAATTTATAATCCAATGGCGCACTGGGTATGGGGCGGCGGCTTTTTAGCACAACTTGGCGCGTTGGATTTTGCGGGCGGCTTGGTAATTCACATTTTAAGCGGCGTAAGCGGTTTAACAATTTGTATTTTGTTGGGCAAGCGTCGCGGCTATGGAAAAACTGCGATTGTTCCGCACAATATCCCAATGACAGTTTTAGGCGCGGCTTTACTTTGGATTGGCTGGTTTGGTTTTAATGCAGGTTCAGCATTAGGCGCAAATGAATTAGCGGCGAATGCATTTTTGGTAACACAAATTGCGGCGGCGGCAGGCGTTTTGGGCTGGGTTTTACTTGAATGGAAACGCAGCGGCAAGCCTACAATTTTGGGCGCGGTTTCCGGCGGAATTGCGGGGCTTGTAGCGATAACTCCGGCGGCAGGTTATGTCACGATTTTGCCTTCACTTGCAATAGGTTTAATTGGCGGCGCAATTTGTTACAGTGCGGTTGCAATTTTGAAAGAAAAGCTCGGCTACGATGATTCACTTGATGCATTTGGAGTTCATGGAATTGGCGGAATGTGGGGCGCGGTTGCAACGGGACTTTGGGCGACGACTGCGATTAATCCCGACGGCGCAAATGGTTTATTTTACGGCGAAAGTGATTTATTTTACGCGCAAATTCTTTCAATCGGCGTTGCGATAGTTTTTGCGGTTTTCGGCTCAATTATTCTGTACAAAATTGTAAATGCAATAATTCCACTGCGCGTTGATGCAAATGAAGAAGTCGGCGGCTTAGACGTTATGGAGCACGGCGAACGCGGCTACAATGCGGGACTTTTCAGCGGCTCAAGCAGTTTCATTGGCGGCAAAGAATTTGAAACTTCAGCGGCATTAGATTTAAATCATCACGGTATTTAGTTGGAGGCGGCAAAAATGCAGGAAAGAAAAATTACAAAAATTGAAATAATCACGCGTCCCGAAAAGTTGGAAAATCTGAAAGAGGCGTTAAATGAAATTGGCGTTTTGGGAATGACAGTTTCGCAGGTTTACGGTTGCGGTACTCAAGGCGGGCATAAGGAAGTTTACCGCGGGCGAGAATACGAAATAAATCTTATCCCAAAAATAAAAATTGAAACGGTTGTCTGCGAAGTTCCGGTTGAAAAAGTTTTGGAAGTTGCACAAAAAATTTTACGCACGGGAAAATTTGGCGACGGAAAAATTTTTATATATGAACTTTCAGACGCCGTAAGAATAAGAACAGGGCAACGCGGCGCAGAGGCGATCATGGATATTCCCTGCGAAATTGTAGATTAATTTTATAAATTTTAAATCCGTCATTTGAAGACGGATTTTTTTTATTTTCAAAAAAAGCCGCGCAATAAAGCACGGCGGACTTTCTATTAATAATAATCAAAATTTCAACCCTTGAATTTATGACGAGTAGCAGTATCTTCAAAGCAAAAATAATCCGGTCTGTGTCTAGATTCTGTGTACTCAAATTGAACGCCGTCGCCGTTGAATACGCGCCCGCTGATTATCGCCAAACAATTATAATCGTCAAGCTCCAAATATTTTTTGTCTTCAGACGTGGCAAGTTCGGTAGTCATTTTGCGCTTGCTTGTCATAATTTTCATCTTGAGTACGTTTTCAAGATAATCATAAATCGAATTTGTAGCAATTTCCTCTGTCAAACCGTGCGCGGCTGATATGAGGAAATAATTTTTGTCGAAAATTAAAGCCTTGCCGTTGACATAACGAACGCGACGCACGTCATAAAGTGCCGCCCCAACTTTAAAACCTGTTCGCTCGGAAATTTCTTTATCAGCAATTATTTCTTCAAGCTTTACAACTTTTGTAGCGTAGTTAAAACCGTTTCTAATCGCCGCCTCCTTGAAAGATTCAATCCCGCCAATTTTAAAAACATTTCTTTCAACCGGCTCATAAATTACACGGACGCGCAACCCTTGGCGAACTTGAGCATATCCCTTTTCAACTAGTACATTAATTGCCCGCCGAACTGTATTGCGTGAACAATCGTACATTTTAATCAACTCAAATTCTATTGGGATTAACGAATTGAAAGGGTATTCCTGCGTTTCTATCTTTGTTTTTAAATCGTTATACATTTCGTCAAATTTTCTCTTCAACAAATTCCCAATGACAACCGCTGACAGTGTATTGGTTTATGCAAGCACGGCGTATTCTTTGACGAGTAACTCCGAAATAATTAGCTGCCGCTGTTATTGAAGGAAAAATGATGTTTGTCTCAATGCATTTTACAGCTCTTTTATAAGCTATACGATTTATTTTTTTGCCCGTATTTGCTAATTTTAATTTCAATCGTGTAGATTCAGTAACGATGTGTCCTTTTTTTTGGGAGGCAATTTTATCGCGTGTTTCTTCAGTAAAAATTTTTCCTTTGAGTTTTGCAGCAATTTTTAAGCGTTGTTTTAAAGGAATTATACGCCCTTTACGCATTTTTGAAAGTCTATTACTTAATTCAGCCGGTGCTTTGTATCCAGGTATTCCTTCACCTCCATCAGTAAGGTTGTAACCATTTGGAAATTTACTATTAAGTTCTTTAATCCAGAATTTTTCTCTCTCATTAAGTTCTTCAATGGTGTCACATTTAGAAAGAATTTCAACTTCAAAGTTTTCAAAACCATATTTTTTTATCGAGCGGTCAATATATGAATTTCGACTGTTGCGTAAATGTTCATTGATACGCTCTTCAAGTGTACGTGTAGTTTTGCCAACATAAATTTTTCTGGTTAATTTGTGGCGAATCATATAAATCACCATTTTAATAAAAGCAATTTCAGGATTTAACATTTTCTTGCCCCTTTCTGTATTTGACAAATAGAGACAAGATTTGTTATAATTTTTAATTGAAAAAACCTTGACTCGTGATTTGTCTAGTTTTGACGATTAGAATTTTATCACGGTTAAGGTTTTTTCGTCAATATGCTCATAGGAGCATTTTTTTTGCAATTTTGGCGGCGTTTACTTTGATTTATCTTGAGAAATTTTTCAGAAGTCTAGTACCGCCGGTAATTTCAATGATTGTTGTACCTTTCTGCAGTTTGGTTTTAACGGTAATTGCGGCGCATTTTGTACTTGGTCCTATTGGCTGGAAGATAGGCTCTGCAATTTCAAGCGTGGTATTTAACGGAATTACCGGCGATTTCCGCGTTATTTTTGGAGCGATTTTTGGTTTTGTATACGCGCCGCTTGTCATCACAGGCTTACACCATATGACGAATGCCATCGATTTGCAGTTGATTGCAGATTATCAAGGTACAATGCTCTGGCCTATGATTGCACTTTCAAATATTGCGCAAGGCTCGGCAGTTTTGGCAATGATTTATTTGCAACGCAAAAACGCGGCGGCTCAAGAAATTAATGTTCCTGCGTGGATTTCCTGTTATTTGGGCGTTACTGAACCGGCGATTTTCGGTGTCAACTTGAAATATTTCTTCCCCTTTATTTGCGGTATGACAGGCTCGGCTTGTGCGGCGATTGTCTGCGTTTCAACTTCAACAACGGCTAATGCTATTGGTGTTGGCGGTATTCCCGGTATTTTGTCAATTCAACCTCAATACATGCCTACTTTTGCACTTGCAATGCTTGTGGCTATTGCTGTACCATTCGTTTTAACAACGCTTGTTGGCAAGAAAAAAGGAATTGACAAACAAGCTCAAATAGCACAAGAAGAGGCAGAAATGGAGGCGGCGGCTGAAGCGGCTAATGCAGAGACTGAAGTTAATCTTGTAAGCGAAAATGAATTTAAAGCATATCTTGACGGCGAAGTTATCAGCTTGAAAGAAATTGGCGACGGCGTATTTTCTGAAGGAATGGTAGGCGACGGCTTGGCGATTAAACCGGCTAATGAAACTGTTTGTGCGCCTGTTTCCGGTAAAGTTACAGTTTTAATGCAAGATTCTAAACACGCGGTAGGAATGACACTTTCAAACGGCGTTGAAATTTTAATTCACGTCGGAATTGATACAGTATCAATGCAGGGCGACGGCTTTGAATATCTTTGCAAAGTTGGAGACGTTGTTAAAGCCGGTACACCTTTGCTAAAATTCAGCAAGGCGAAAATTAAAGCGGCAGGGCATCCAGATACAGCGGTATTTGTAGTAACTAATGCAAATGGTATTGATACTTTTAAATTTATCAGCGGTATGAAGGCTAAAACCGGCGAAACTGTCATTGCCTGTTACTGAAATTTTTCAAACGATAGTAATTGCCCTGTAAGCAGCCCTCCCTGAGATTATGGAGCAATTATTCTAAAAAAATAGATTGAGGTGTTGAAATTGAAAAATGTTGCATTAATTACCGGCGCGTCAAGCGGCTTGGGAAAATCTTTCGCCGAAATTCACGCAAAACGCGGCGGCGATTTAATCATTGTTGCAAGGAGTATCGACAAACTTAACGAATTGAAAAAATCGTTGGAAGAAAATTTCAAAGTCAACGTGTACGTTTTGCCGAAAGATTTATCAAAAATTGACGCGGCAGAAGAAATTTACGGCGAACTTAACCGCGAAAAAATTCCGGTAGATTATTTGATTAATAACGCGGGACTCGGCGGGCAAGGCTATTTTCACGAGCGTACAATGGAACAGGATTTAAATTTGATAATGGTTGACATTATCGCTTTAACGAAACTTACAAAAATATTCCTGCGCGACTTTGTGAAACGCGGCAGCGGCAAAATTTTAAATGTTTCCTCGACGGCGGCACTTATGCCAGCAGGTCCAATGCAAGCCGTGTACTACGCGGCAAAGTCTTATGTAACCGCGTTGAGTGAGGGAATTTGGCAAGAAATTCAAGGCACGGGCGTAACAATTACAACTTTGATGCCGGGCGGAATGGACACTGGATTTGCTAAGGCGTCGAATTTGGAAAATACAAATTTGGCAAAGGCAATGACATTTTCGCCTGACGTGGTCGCGCAGGACGGGTACGAGGCAATGTTGCGCGGCGATATGGAAGTAATTTCAAAACTGACGCCGGAGCAGTTGGAATGGTTTAAATCCGTACCGACAACGCCAAAAGAAATTTTATTGAAACAACTTTTTGAAATGCAGAAGTAAGCTATTGTAAGGAGGTTTTAAAATGAAATTTAGCGATAAAGTCGTTTACCAGATTTACCCAAAATCTTTTTACGATTCAAACGGCGACGGGCTCGGCGATATTCGCGGGATTATTGAAAAACTTGACTACATTAAAAGTCTCGGAGTAGATTATATTTGGACAACGCCCTTTTACCCTTCGCCACTTAAAGACGGCGGCTACGATATTTCAGATTATACGGCGATTGATCCACGTTTTGGAACAATGGAAGATTTTAACGAATTGGTAAAATCAACCGCCGAAAAAAATCTTAAAATTATGCTTGATATGGTACTTTGTCATACTTCCGACCGGCACGAATGGTTTCAACGCGCAATTAACGGCGATAAAGAATACCAAAAATATTATATCCTGCGCGACGGGCGCGGACAAGGTGAACCGCCTACAAATTGGCAATGTGCATTTGGCGGCAGTGCGTGGGAATATGTACCGCGCTTAGACAAATGGTATTTGCACTTGCACGACGTAAGCCAGCCGGATTTAAATTGGACTAATCCTAAAGTGCGTGAAGAACTTGCAAACGTTGTAAAATTTTGGAGAGAAAAAGGCGTTGCCGGTTTTCGTTTTGACGTAATAAATTTAATTTCTAAGCCGGAAATTTTTGAAGATGATACTGAAGGGCTCGGCAGAAAACTTTTTGCAGACGGTCCGCACGTTCACGAATATTTGAACGAACTTGTACAAAAAGCCGGTATCGACGGTATGATAACAGTAGGGGAAATGGCGTCAACCGATTTAAAAAATTGTTTGCTGTACACGCGCCCCGATTCTCATGAATTGTCAATGAGTTTTAGTTTTCATCATTTGAAAGTTGACTACAAAAACGGCGACAAGTGGTCTTTAATGGATGCCGATATTTCCGCGCTGAAAAAAATTTTTGAAGAATGGCAAGTCGGAATGGCTGAAAACAACGGCTGGAATGCTGTATTTTGGTGCAACCACGATCAGCCTCGCGCAGTTTCACGTTTCGGCAACGACGAAAAATATTGGAAAGAATCTGCCAAAATGTTGGCGGCGACGATTCATTTAATGCGCGGCACGCCCTATATTTATCAGGGTGAAGAAATTGGAATGACTAACGCAAAATTTAATTCAATCGAACAGTACCGCGACGTTGAAAGTTTGAATTACTATAAAATTCTGCGCGACGGCGGCAAGTCTGAAACAGAGGCTTTAAAAATTATTGGCGAGCGTTCCCGCGACAACAGCCGAACTCCAATGCAATGGAGCGCAGAAAAATTCGCAGGCTTTTCTACTGTTGAGGCGTGGATTTCTTCACCCGAAAATTATAAAAAGATTAACGTTGCCGCCGAAGAAAAAGATTCTGATTCAATTTTGAATTTTTATAAAATGTTGGTAAAATTTCGCAAAGAAAATAAAATTGTGCAAGACGGCGATATTAAATTCTTTGAGCGGGAAAATAATGACATTATCGCTTATTGCCGCACTTTGGGCAATGAAAAATTAATCGTAATTTGTAACTATCGCAGCGAAAATACCAACTTGACTGAAAAAAATCTTTCAGAATACATTGCCGACGGTTACAAAAAAGTTTTGGGAAATTATGAAGGGCTTGCAGAAAATCTGCGCCCGTTTGAAGTTGTGGTTTTTGGAAAATAAAATAAAATTTTTTACGCGCCTTTGCAATTTGGCAAGGGCTTTTTTTATTGCAAATTTTTATATTGGGCGGATTTTATTATTGACGCTAAAAAATCTGACTGATAAAATATTTTTGATAAAAATAAAATTTGTGGAGGGTTGCTTACTTTGTTAAGAAAAATTTTTGTATCATTAATTACAATCTGCGCGATAGTATTTAGTTTTAATTCGGCGGAATGTAGGAAAGTTATTTTCGTTATAAATACAGGGCAGACAATGAAAATTTCCGACCCGTTCCACGAAATACCGGAAAGTATAATTTGGAGCGCAGAAAATCTTTCAGCCAATGACGAAATTGGAATTATAACTTTTGGGGAAATTCCCCGCGTTATAAGACCACTGTCAAGTATCAAAGATAATCCCATTGACAATTTGCAAATTGAATACAGCGGGAAAAGCAATGCAAGCGCGGCACTTTTACAGGCGGTTGACATTCTATCGCAGAAATTTAACACGGACAGGACAATTATTTTTTTCACGGACGGCGAAAATCTTCTGGACGAAAAATCGCAAAATATAATGTTCGTTGAAAATGTAAAAGCGGGATTGAGGCAAGCACAATGGCTCGGTATTCCGGTTTATATTTTGAGTTTGCGGGCTGATGTTAATCCTCAAAATTATCATTCGTACGAATGGGCAAAAGAAATTCCGCTGAATTATCTGGATTTAATGTCGGCAATTCGTACGATATTTCACAACGATTTTAAAACGCCGCATTTAGAAATTTTTACTAAAAATATTTCAAATAACAATTTAGAATTTGAAGTTCCGATTTCTAATCCGGAAAAATTAAAAATTATTTTGCTCTCCTCAAGCGCGGGAAATGCTACGCTTAATAATTTTTCAAATGTTGCAAGCGTCAAAAGAAATTTCATAAATATTTTTGAATTGAACGCGCCGACGACGAATAAATTTGAAATGACTACAAATTATCCTCAAGGCACGGGCTTAACGCTTGACGTTATCCCTACGGTTAATGGAATTTTGCAGACTGAAATTTTAAGTTCACTTTTTGCGGAAAATGTTTTGGAAATTACGCCGGTTTATCGTAACAATTCAGATTCTAAAATTTTGGCAGATAAATTTTTTGACAATAAAACAGTTGCCTTGCAGATTAACGATAAAAATTTTGGGGGCAAGGTTAAAGACGGCACGATTAATCTTGCAATTCCAAACGCTGAAGAAAATATTTCGCTGCAAAAAGTTCACTTTGAAGATTTGGGAATAATTTTTGAAGGTGACGATACCGCACAATTAAAAAATCCTAAAAATAGCATTGCGTGGATAATTGCACTTTTGGCAATTTCGGTTATTTTGATTTTGTCGTGGCTGATTCACAAAAAAAATTACAGCGTGGCAAGCGCGGCGATTCTTTCTGCAGAAAAAAATATTTTTTCGTTTAAAGGCAAATTGAAAATCTGCGCGAGAAATGCTGAAGATTCAAGCCCGCGTGAATTTAATTTGTTTAGATTGAACTCTGCGCAAATTTCGTTGTCAAAAATTTTGGAAGAATGCAACTTTGAAGATTTTCAAAATGTGGAGGGAATTATTATAAAACCCGCCGCGCAGGGAATTTTAATTGAAAATAATTCAAATTGTACAATTACCAAAGAAAATATTTTGATTGAACATGGAAAAATTATTGAACTGAATTACAAT
>FLNY01004061.1_pt1 | contig 42620 bp, 40 predicted proteins | sample 1140381 | NCBI WGS metagenome assembly FLNY01 (sample SAMEA3878172, study PRJEB12797) | bioreactor metagenome | biome: Moose rumen | place: Sweden | collected 2011-10 | reverse complement strand
AGACGATGACGTTGATAGGGTGCAGGTGTAAAGACGGCGACGTCAAAGCCGAGCACTACTAATTGCCCGAATGCTTTCGCCGTGTGCAATGCACTTCAGGCATGCTTTCAGATGTAGTTTGTTTCGAGACGATGGAGTCTGAACGAACAGTTCTTGTGTGGAGATAGTCACCCGTACGGTGCATGTCATTTATTATGCATTATGCATTATGAATTATGCATTCGAAGAGTTATCAGGTGGTTATTGCAGCGGGGTCCCACCTCTTCCCATTCCGAACAGAGAAGTTAAGCCCGCCTGCGCCGATGGTACTGCAATGCAATGCGGGAGAGTAGGAAGCCGCCGTCTTTTTAAGATGAGCCCTGATTCACAAACGTGAGTCAGGGCTTTTATTATGAGATGTTACAACAAAAAATTAGGAAGTTCTTTGACTCCCTAATTATCTTAGAGGTGCCTGGCGGATTCGAACCGCCGTAGACGGTTTTGCAGACCGTTGACTAAGCCACTCATCCAAGGCACCTTTTCTCGAATGCGGATGCAAAGGTAGGAATAATATTCGACACTGCCAAATTTTTGACTTATTTTTTATGCCAGCAATCTTTTTTTTTCTTCTTCAAGACTTGTTTCTGTTCTTTTAAAGCACAGCCACTGCACCCGTAACAAGGATTATTGGCACGTCGAATGGTTTGATGGGCACGCCATAAGGCATAACCAATAGCCACGGTGACAACCAGATAGGTGAGGCCAGTCTGCATGAATTATATCTTAGAAAGTTTGCGGAGTAGAACCTTATTGATGACTTGAATCCTATGGCCTGTCTTACCGATATCCTCACGTACATTATTTATATTATTAAAGAGATCGCTGAAAGCGTTCAGCAGGAAATTCGGTTGCCCAGTATCCTCCGTCATTTCTGGATTTGTAAGAATACGGATGCCCTCATGCTCAATATGTACGTTGATGTCTTCGCCAGTCATGATGGGATCACCATCGTAGTGGATGGCTCCAGGCTCACCACGGTGGATATGCAGGCTCTTGGTGCGGAAAGTCTTGATTTTTGAGTTGTTCGTAAGGGTCTTCATAAAGAGATCTGCGGCTATCTGTGGAGCATCAAGGGCATCGAAGGGTTCCATGATGATAACGTCCATTTCACCGTCTTTCATCGTGGCGCCAGGGGCGATGTAAGCATTGTTACCATATTGCGACGCATTGGCACAGGCAATAAGGAAAGCCTTATATTTCTTCGCACCAGTCTCGTCCTCCACTTCGTAAGTCTCTGGTTTATATTTCAGACCTTCCTTCAGGACATTCTCCACATAGGTGATAGGACCACGCTTTCCTGCTTCAGCAAACTTCAGTGAGATGAAAGCGTCGAAGCCCATGCCACAGGTGCAGAAAAATGGCAGATCATTGATAACCCCATAATCAAATTCCTCGATTTTGCAGTCGTTGATGATTTGGATAGCCTTTTTGATATCCATAGGGAGGCAAAGATGGCGAGCAAGTCCATTGCCAGAGCCACAGGGGACGATGCCAAGGGTCGTCTGAGTATGTACTAGGGAACGTGCCACCTCATTGACTGTACCATCGCCACCAACTGCCACGACAATGTCCGTACCTTTGGCCGCACACTCCTTAGCAATCTCTGCCGCATGGCCCGCATATTCAGTCAGTATGAGTTGATGGTCAAAGAGATTGTGGTCAATAGTCTTGTCTATCAACTCAGGGAACTCCTTCTTGGAATGTGTACCAGAGATGGGGTTCAAAATGAATACAATCTGCTTCTTGCTATCCATAATCATCGGCAAAAGTACAAATTTCGTAGGAAATAATATGGAAATACGCAAGAAAAAATACAAAAAGCCACAAATATTATAAAAAACTTGCACTATTTCATAAAAAATGTGTAACTTTGCACCCTGAAAATAAAAATTGAAACGACACCTTATCGGAATGGGACAATTACAAGAGAAATACAAGCACTATCGTGAGCCGCAGAAGTTCATGGAGGCTGATGTTTACCCTTATTTCCGTGCTATTGAAGGAAAACAGGGAACAGAAGTGGAAATGGGCGGACACAAGGTACTGATGTTTGGCTCCAATGCCTATACAGGCCTGACAGGCGATCAGCGTATCATTGATGCTGCTAAGAAAGCGCTTGACAAATATGGCTCTGGCTGTGCTGGTAGCCGTTTCCTGAATGGTACACTCGACCTGCATGTGCAGTTGGAAAAGGAGATAGCAGAATTTATTGGGAAGGATGATTGTCTGTGCTTCTCCACAGGCTTCTCTGTGAATCAGGGCGTTTTGGCAATGGTAGTTGGCAAGGATGACTATATTATCTGCGACGATCGTGATCACGCCTCGATTGTGGATGGTCGTCGTCTGTCGTTTGCCAAGCAGTTGCACTACAAGCACAACGACATGGAGGATTTGGAGCGCGTACTGCAGAAGTTGCCTCAGGAGGCTATCAAGTTGATTGTTGTCGATGGCGTATTCTCCATGGAGGGGGACTTGGCCAAGTTGCCTGAGATCGTAGAACTGAAGCATAAGTATAACTGCTCAATTATGGTCGATGAAGCCCATGGTATTGGTGTCTTTGGCAAGCAGGGACGTGGTGTTTGTGACCATTTCGGACTGACCAACGAGGTTGATCTCATCATGGGAACTTTCTCGAAGTCTCTGGCCTCTATCGGTGGCTTTATCGCCTCTGACTGGGATACCATCAACTTCTTGCGCCATACCTGTCGTACCTATATCTTCTCGGCATCGAATACACCAGCAGCCACGGCTGCAGCCATGGAGGCTCTGCATATCATTCAGCAGGAACCGCAAAGGATTCAGGCTTTGTGGGACGTGACGAACTATGCTCTGAAGCGCTTCCGCGAGGAGGACTTTGAGATTGGTGATACGGAGAGCCCGATTATCCCACTGTATGTGCGTGATGTCGATAAGACCTTCTTGGTGACGGCTCTCGCTTTCAAGGCAGGCGTGTTTATTAATCCTGTGATACCACCCGCCTGTGCACCTCAGGATACACTGGTACGTTATGCCCTGATGGCTACGCATACGAAGGAACAGGTCGATCGCTCAGTGGTTGCTTTGAAGAAGATCTTTGTCGAACAAGGTATCATTAAATAATAATAGAATCGAGGTGTAGCGCAGTTGGTAGCGTTCCTGGTTTGGGACCAGGCTGTCGCAGGTTCGAGTCCTGTCACCTCGACCAATGAGGAGAAGTCTTTTCGGAGATTTCTCTTTTTTGTGTTTTATGCGATGATTATTTCCTAAAAAATTTGTTTTTCACGGTGTTTTTCATTATCTTTGCAACGCTAACGACATTTTTATGCTTTTAAAGAGTAAATTGATTATTTCTTTTGTGTCTTTCCTGTTGGTACCGCTCCTATCGGTCTCAGCAAGGGATACTCGATTCTATGTCTATAATGCATCAAATGGATTGGCAGATAACAGTGCACAGACTATTACTTGTACTAAAACAGGCCGACTTGTCATTACCACAATGGGGCAGATAAACTTTTTCGACGGACAGGCTTTTTCCTATATTGACCCAAGCACTGAGAATATCTATCCTTTATCAAATTACACAGGAAATTATCATTTATATTTCGATAAATATCATCATCTTTGGCTGAAAAACACCCACAATGTCACATGTGTTAACCTGACAACTGAGCGCTTTGCGGATTCTATTGAGAAGATATTAAAGGATTTTGGCGTAAAAGACAAAGTGCTTGATCTTTTTGTGGACCAAAAGAATGTGGTATGGCTTTTGACGGAAAAGGGACTCTACAATGTGGATTCGAAACATTACTATGATACACGAAAGCGGAATCAACTTCAGGATTTGGATGTTTGTCAGGATAAGTATCTAATGCTGTTTTATGAGGATGGCTTGATGGAAGTGGTTGACCTATATTCAGGTAAGACCATTCACGAATGTAATGCTTATGACAAGTCAAAGGCTTCTCTCTATAACCATTCGTCAGTACTCTATAACGGTGACCATACAGTGTTTCAAATCAGAAATGGTGCGAAAGAATCTGTTGTGATGAGTTTTGAAGTTGGGAAGTGGGAATGGAAAACTATTTTGGAAGTCCCTTATCATCTGAATAATTTTGCAGTGGAGGACAGTATGCTCTACATCCCCTCGGAATATGGCTATTGGACATATGATCGTACGACAGAGGAAATTGAGCATATAGAAACGTTGCCAATGGCATCTGGTGAACAGTTGTTGACAGATATTAATGCGATGGCTTTCGACAAACAAGGCGGTATGTGGATTGGTACAGAAAAGCGCGGTCTGCTGTATTCTCGTCCTTTGTCTTCACCATTTAAGATATATACTTGGAATGATAAAAGGGCTCTGGAAATAGCCACATTGATGGACAAAGTGCTGAAACCACAGTACAGGTATCGTAATAAGAGTGTGAATTGTGTATTCCATGATTCTAGAGGCTGGGACTGGGTTGGGACCTCTTCTGGCCTGCAATTATTCAAAAGTTCCAACGATAGGTTGCCGCAAATTATTTCCCGTCAAGATGGTTTGTTGAATAATGTTATACATACCATTATTGAAGACGGTTTCCATAATATTTGGGTAGGTACTAGTTTTGGTATTAGTTGCCTGTTGCTTGAAGGCGACAAACTGCGCTATATAAACAGTTATAATGAGTGGGATAACATTCCTAGTGAATCGTTTGTGAATGGAAGAGCCATGCGACTTGATGATGGTACGATTACGATGCAGATGCTTGACCATGTCATTGAGTTTAATCCTGACAACATGGTTACAATATCGGAAGGGGTCGCTTATGAGATTTTTCCAAAACTCATAAGACTGATGGTTAATGGTAACAATATTAAAACAGGACAGAACCTGGATGGTAATATTATCTTGGACAAGGCTCTAACAAGGACGAAGGAGATTAACCTTAATTATGATCAGAACTCCGTTTCTCTGACTTTCTCTGGCTTAAACTATTTCCGTCCGCAGCAAACTTATTATCGTGTTCGCATAAATGGATTGGATGATACATGGAAAGTGTTGACACGCTATAATTCAGGTGGCCTTGTGGATAGTAGGGGACAACTTCATCTTCCGTTGGTGGCTCTTAAGCCTGGCTCTTATTCTATAGAGGTTCAAACTTCAATGTTGCCAGATAAGTGGGATACTGTACCCTATGAGTGGGTTATTAATATTAATGAGCCTTGGTGGCGTACGACAGGTATGTTTGTCCTTTTAGGTTCGATTTTGTTACTTCTGCTTGTCTTTAACGGCTATTACTATTTGCGTAATACTAATATGATGGTAATCCGTAATAGTCAAGAGCAGAGCATCATCAAACGTATCAAGACATTTGCAGAGCGCTGTTCGCAACGGGGAGGGGAACTGTTGGAGCCCATTCCTGAAGAAGTGTATGGATTCGGAGGAGATCCACAGAGTGAGTTGACACCTGAGTTTGTTGACACGATGATTAAGATGATGCCTGTGTTGCTATCCAAGGATGCTTCTAAAATGACAATGCGTGAATTAAGTAGTAATGCTGGTATGAATGTTCAGAAGTTCTATCAACTGATTACTGCTAACATCTATAAGAGTCCCAGATTATTAGCCAAAAAGTTGATGCTGGCAAAGGCAACTGAAATGTTGGAAAGTACAGAAATGAGTATTGGTGAAATTGCTCAAACGTGTGGTTTCGTGACGCCAAACTATTTTATTGCCATGTTCTGCCATCAGACGAAAACAACACCAGATCAATATCGTAGCAAACACATCAAAAAGGTAATCAGGTCCTAGTCTTAATGTATATTGATTTGGTTATAGGCAACTAAACGCCATGTACGCTCTCCTGTACCTTTATAATAAACAAGTATCTGGTAACGGTTCTCTGTCTCATAGAAGTTTCCTTCGGAAGGTAGAGGATAGGATGCCCCATCTTTAAGCAGCAAGTATTGATAGGAGTAATAGCCTTGCTTCTGGAGAATGCTAGCAGTATATAACTTGGTGGCTTCGTCGTAAGTCATCACATAGGTATCAGGATCCTCTGTCGTCCATCGTCCATTGATTACGATGTCACCCTGAGGAGGATATGGCGACTTAAGCCTGTAGTTCACCCAAACATAGTCACTGATAATGTCATTCTCGCGGTTGTCACTGTTTCGGATATAGAAACTGCCGTTAGCATCTTCGTCGTAAAGATAGTTTGGACGAGGTTCATCGATAAAAGGAAAGGCTTGGAAATAATCACCATCCCATACGATCCGATCGATGCCCATCGTGGGATGGGAGGGATCGAGTATTTCAAACTTGCGGTATTCATTTCCACCATCGAAGATGAGATCCTTGCAATGATTCCATTCGAGACCGTTCTGGCTGTAGAAGGTTGGCTTGGTGTTCCAACGCCAGTTGTCTTCACGCCCATTTTGCATCACCACTGTCTGTAACTGTTCCTGTGGATCTGTTACGGTGAGATTGCCGTATTTCAGTCCGAACGTCACTTGCTGGTGGCATTTGTTCGTGTCGATATCCGTATTAGTAGAAACGGCTGTCGAGAGGATGGCTGTCTGTTCTGTAATCATGAACTCTACGGATAGGATTTCTTTTTCCTCTTCCTCATCCATAATGTGCAGGCGATAGTTACCACTCATCTTAAGATGACACTGTTGGTTTGGAATGGTCAACTGATAATGCGTATAGGCTACAGTAGTGTTGATGGAGTAGTCAAAATCATCAATGACGATATTGTTGAATCCCTCCAGCCAATCACTCTCGAAGAGTTCTTCTGATACAGACCAATCTGCCTCGCAGTGCTCAAGCCTATAGATGTATCTGTGGTAGTCATGCGACAATTCGTCGAAACCGATATGCAGGAAGTCATTGCCATAAAGGCGCATGACGGGTGGGGATAGCCAGTCTTGATTCACTTTGGCCTGCAAGGACTTCACTTGTGGATCGTAGATCCTGTTTTCTGCAGAAAGCGTCGAAGACAGCAGCGTCAATAGCCAGACAAGGACGTTCTTCATCAGATATGGAAATGATTATTTACTTTTTTCTTTGATAATACCAAGTCGATAGGCATAAAGTAGTGCCTTCAAGTCTGCCACTTGCGCCCTGAGTTCCTCACCCTTGTCTGTATCTGCTACTAACATACGGTGGGAAGACATCTCGACAATCTGAGTTGTTGATTTAATGTCTATCTCGCGTACAATAGCATCTTGTTGGGAAGTAAAAGGCTCGTGCTGTACTAATTGGAAACCACGGGAGTGATAGACGAGCGTATAGCCGGCGATACCCGTCTCATGATGATAGGCTTCAGAGAAGCCACCGTCAATCACCATGAGGCGTCCACCAGCCTTGATAGGGTTCTCACCCTTGGATGCGTGGACTGGTACGTGGCCATTGATAATGTGGCGGTTTTCACCCTTCACGCCAAAGGCATCGAGAATATGATCGCAGATCTCTTCAGAGTCACGTAGTTTGAAATAGTTGCCTTTCTCCTCTTTATAGGTTTCTTTGTCCTTGAGGAAATATCGCTCGAATGTAGCCATCTTCGACTTGTCAAAGAGAGGGGAGTCCTTGCCGCACCAGAGGTATAGGAAATAGTCGCGGGCGTAGTCACGTGGATATTCTTCGTTAGGCCCAGAGAAGGCAGAGCGAATGACCATTCCGATGTGGTGCATTAGTTCCTTACCGCTGTATTTGACATTGGGATAAATCTCCACTTTCTTGAGAGAGCCATCGTCGTTTAGCGGACAACTGGCGTGGAAGAGTAGGTTGGAATTACTGACAGTGTACATACAGCCGTGGGACAGCAAGGTACGGATATGCTTATGTAATTTCTCACAGATGCGGAAGGAGTGATGGAGTTTCTGCATAAGTAAGGCCTCGTCCTCGGTGAGTTTATTCGGATCCTTGGGATCAATCGTTGGGAAGTGGCAACTCTTCATCTCGTACTCCTGGCCATCAATGGTGCAGACACCCCGATTGTAGTCGATGTGCTCAAAGAGACAGCGGTCTTCCATCTGCCACTCCTGACGACGTTTAAAGATGGCGGCCTCCTCCTTGAACTGAATGATGGCAATGGCCTTGTGCATCTTGGCAGTTAGTTGACGTGTCTTCTCATCCATCGAATTGCCAGGGAGGATTTTGGGAAGGAACTCCTCACAGGAATCGTTGCCATAGGTCTCAAGAGCAAAGGTGGCCAGTGGAACGAGGTTGATTCCATATTCCTCGATAGTTGCTAGATTGGCGTAGCGCAGACAGAGGCGAAGCACATTACAGATACAGGCGTTGTTACCTGCGGAGGCGCCCATCCAAAGAATATCGTGGTTGCCCCACTGAATGTCCCATGAGTGATACTGACGGAGTGTGTCCATGATTATGTGGGCACCTGGACCTCTGTCGTAGATGTCACCCAAGATATGCAACTGGTCGATGGCGAGGCGCTGGATCACGTTACAGATAGCACAGATGAAATCATCAGCACGGCCTGTAGAGATAATGGTATCGACAATCACATTGACATAGGCTGTCTTATCATGGTCTGAAAGACTCTCATGCAACAGTTCCTCAATGATATAGGAAAAGTCCTGCGGCAACGATTTGCGCACCTTTGAACGGGTATATTTCGATGACACATCGCGACACACTTTCACCAATTGGTGGATGGTGATGCGGTACCAGTCTTCTATGTCTGTTTCGCGAGCCTTAATAAGTTCCAGTTTTTGCTCTGGGTAATATATCAATGTGCAGAGTTCCTTTTTCTCCGCCTCACGCACATTGTTACCAAGGAGTTCGTTCACCTTTCGTTTGATATTACCAGAGGCATTCTTGAGCACATGGCGGAAGGCCTCACTCTCACCGTGGATGTCAGCCAGAAAATGTTCCGTTCCTTTGGGTAGGGCCAGAATGGCCTCAAGGTTGATGATCTCCGTAGAGGCATCGGCAATAGTAGGAAACGATTGGGAGAGCAACTGGAGATAGTGCATGTCTGTCCCTGAATTGTTGAGAGTGTTAGTTGTCATATCTTTAAGTGGTTTGTAAGGAGTTTGCGAATATGTTTTGTCAAACGGTTATCACTGGGTGAAATGGGCATATAGCCTTCGTCAAGTTCCGTCTGTTCACTGAGCACCTGCATAAGGCTTTCCGCGAATTTCGTCAGGTTTTTCTCTTCGAGGGCTGATGCTAATAGATCGTCATTCACGGTATCACGATAGAGTTCGCGTGTGAATTCTATGAGATGGAGCAGGAGTGGCTGCTTGTTCAGTTGGCGAATCATCTTCAGTAGATAGGTATTCTCGTCGCCCTCATATTCGCCGATATACTCTTTTATGGACTTGGGACGTGAATAGGTATCAGGGAAATATGCCTCAATCTTTGTTGTATCGATGGATGGGGTAGGTAGTCCCAACACATTGATGCCATAGTCGATATAGTTTCGGATGTTTTCATGCTCAGCATAGATGAGCAGTCGCCGCCAGTCAATATCTTGCTGATAACTAACGCTGTCGAGTGACTTGCACCAGCGACGGTTTCCCATGATGCCTGCTTTGATAATCGTGCTTAGTGCCTTCTGGCTTAGGTTGTCCATCTGTTCCAGCGTGTTGGAATCCATGACCTTCTGATATACAGCAAAGGTCTTGGAACACATTTCTGCCTGTGTGATAGTGTTCGTGATGACAGCGTTGTGTATTTCCTCTACACGTCTGTTCCATTTCAATTTGAGGAAATTGCTGCGCTCCAACTTCCCCAGTGTAATGATGGCATAAGCATTTGTAATAACCTCTTTCTGCCACAGCAGCGACTTTACGACTTTCTCCTGTATATTCTGTTGACTAACAACCCAGGGCTCCAATTGTCCATGAGGAGTTATAACCACGCGTGCGCCATAATGCCTTCCAGATCTTATGGCAAGAGCCATTTTCTGATTCCAGCACCCATGACAGTGTAGGATATCAGGATGGTATTCGATGATCTGTTGGCGGATATGTGTGCCACTGTCTGCTGTATGGATTTCTGCACTCTGCTGCATACCTTCAGCCAGCAACATGACGTGTTGCCGGATCAGATCATCTGACTTTGGATAGATATGCAGGACTTTCATTAAAATAGGTTTTTGAAGATAATGCGGAGCCTGATGCCTAGTAGAGACCAAGCGGAAATCTTCTCTTCGTAGTAATTTAGTATCTTGTGAGCATGCTCTTTCTGAATGATAATAAAATCATAACGCCCACATACATAACCCATGCGTCTTCTTTCACGAACATTCTTGAGCCTGCGTTCCGACTTGCGAATGTGATCCTTGGCATCTTGACAGTCTGCAAAAGACTGTAGGCGAATACCTTTCTTACCCATATAGCCAAGAGTGAGTTCTGCACAGTCATCCATACTTTCCGCAATAGTTTGCAAAACGTCTGTCGCCTCAAATTTCTTATTGATCTTAGTAATGATGATCCAGTCTTTCTTGGCTGCCTTGATGCCGATGTTCAGTGCATTCTTTTTATGGACGAAGAGCCTATTTGGCTTGGGCAGGAAAGTTGTGTAGAGATGCTTGTAATCGCCTTTTAACCTTTTTAATACGTCAGTGGTGTCGTCTGTAGAGGTATCATCAATGATAATAACTTCATAGCCATGCTCGTATTCCTGATTCAGGTATAAAGGCAGGTTTTCTTCCAGTTCTTTGGCCTGATCATGTACAACCATCATGATGGAGAAACAGCATTCTTTTTTGCTCATGTCTTTCTGAAATTCAAATTTCGTCACTCATATAGCCAAGAGGAAGTCTGCGACAGTTGTACTGGGATGCCATAATCTCACCGTATGCCCCAGCAGAACGAATTGCCAACAAGTCACCTCGTTTTGTGCCATTCAAGTCGATTTGTTTGGCAAATACATCTGTCGATTCACAGATAGGTCCCACTACGTCGTATGTTTCTGTTGGTTCATTACTGCAGAGATTTTCAATTTTGTGATAGGCCTGATAGAGCGCTGGACGAATCAGGTCCGTGAATCCCGCATCTACGATGGCAAACTTCTTAACTGCTCCATTTTTTATATATAAGGTACGCGTAATTAGACTACCGCATTGTGCTACGACAGCACGACCTAATTCAAAATGAAGCGTCTGTCCGTTGCGTAACTTCAATTTCTTGGCATAGGTGTCGAAGTAGTCCTTGAAGTCTGGAATCGGCAGACGGTTGGGGTGGGCATAGTCAACACCAAGTCCGCCTCCCACATTAATATGTTCTACATAGATGCGATGTTTCTCCAACAGATCCTGCAACTCATTGACGCGGTTGCAGAGGGCTTCGAAGTCGCCCATGTCCAGAATCTGTGAGCCGATATGGAAATGCAGTCCTACAAACTTCACGTTCTTCATCCTCTCAGCCTCGGCAATGATGGATAGCATATCGTTCATGTCGATGCCAAACTTGTTCTCTGCCAGTCCTGTGGTGATGTTGGCATGTGTATGGGCTCCGACATTCGGGTTCAGACGGAAGGCTATGCGTGCCACCTTATCCTTCTTGGCCGCCAGTTCGTTGATGACTTCGAGTTCGGGGATACTCTCCACATTGAAACAGAAGATATCGTTGTCGATGCCTGTATTGATTTCCCAGTCGCTCTTGCCTACGCCTGCAAAAACGATCTTTGAAGCGGGAAAGCCAGCCTTGATGGATGCGTTGATCTCACCGCCACTGACGCAATCTGCTCCCAGTCCAGCCTCACGGATGATTCGGAGTACTTTGGGATTGGCATTGGCCTTAACGGCATAATGTACCACGAATCCTTCGTGGCGCACAGCCTCTTCATTGATAGAGCGTAGCGTTTGTCGTAGCAATTCGCTGTCGTAGTAATAGAAGGGCGTCTGTATCGACTGCAACTTCTCTACGGGAAATATTCCTTTTGCCATAGTTATTGCAATGTGTTGTGTTGTCTAAATTACTTTATTTATTGAAAATGGTGTTACTCAGACTCTGTAATGCGCGCTTCTTGTCCTCTTCACGGATAAGGAAGGAAATATTGTAATTAGAGCCTCCGTAACTGACCATGCGTACGGGGATATCCTTCATGGCATCGAGAGCCAGTGTCTCGAAGCCGATATTCGACCAGTCGAGATCACCCACCACACAGATGATGCACATATTGGTATCCACTGTGACAGTACCGTATTTCTTCAGTTCATCTACAATCTCACCCAGATGTGAGGAGTTGTCGATACTCATGGATACACCCACCTCTGAGGTACAGATCATATCGATGCTGGTCTGGTAACTCTCGAAGATCTCAAAGACCTTACGGAGGAAACCTGTGGCAAGGAGCATTCGGCTTGACTTGATCTTAATGGCCGTGATATTGTCCTTGGCAGCGATAGCCTTGATCTTACCATATTCTGTCTTGTTGCTGATGGTTGTACCCTCGGCGTCAGGATCCATCGTGTTCAACAGACGTACAGGGATACCAGCATATTTGGCAGGCTGCACGCAAGTGGGATGGAGGATCTTGGCTCCGAAGTATGCCAACTCGGCAGCCTCTTCGAAATGCAGTTGATGAACGGGCTCCGTCTTGTCAACGATGCGTGGATCGTTATTATGCATGCCATCGATGTCTGTCCAGATCTGAATTTCTTCGGCATTGATGGCAGCACCAATGAGAGATGCAGTATAGTCGCTACCTCCACGCTGAAGGTTATCCACCTCGCCGTATGCGTTACGGCAGATAAATCCTTGAGTCAGATACACTTGCTGGTTTTCGTTCTCCTGCAGGATGGCGTTGAGTTTCTCTTTGATATAGACAGGGTCGGGCTCGGAGTTCTTGTCCGTACGCATGAAGTCGAGGGCGTTGATGAGTACGGCGTTGATGCCCTGCTCTTTCATGTAGTTCACCACCATGTTGGTAGAGATGATCTCACCTTGTGCCACGATGCTCTTTTCCTCGAAACTGGTAAACAGTTCCTTGGTGAATGAACGGAGATAGTCGAACTCACTGCGCAGGAACTCACGGGTAGCCTCCTTGGTTTCCTCTTTTTCGTAGAGTTCATCCACGTGCTTGGCGTATTTCTGCTCCAGACGATTGATGACCTCATTGGCTCCGTCGGGATTCTTCTTGTAAAGATAGTCGGAGATCTCGACAAGTGAGTTAGTGGTGCCAGACATGGCGGAAAGTACCACGAATACGGGTTCGCCAGACTTTGTGACCAGTTTTGTCACATCTTTCATTCTCTGTGGGGTGCCGACGGATGTACCGCCGAATTTCATCACTTTCATATACTTTTTCTTTTATTATTATTTTCAGATTTCTAATCTCTCGGAATAAGTTACTTTCGTCTCATCTGTATCAGGGGTGTCATCCACGATGATGAGTTGATGGAAGTCGTTGGTGACATCTTCCAACTTGGCATCTTGACAACGGTAAGTGATGCTGGGATGCTCCTTGATAAGTGGCAGGTTGTGGGTGGATATCACCACGGCTGTACCTTCCTTTGCTATCTGGAAAAGTAGGTTGATGATCTCATTAGAAGTCTCTGGGTCGAGATTGCCCGTAGGTTCATCGGCGAGAATCAGTTTTGGGTGGTTCAGTATGGCCCTGGCAATGGCGACACGCTGCTGCTCACCCCCGGAGAGTTCGTAGGGCATGCTGCCAGGTCTGTCTTCCATACCGACTGCCTTCAGTACTTTGTGAATGCGCTCGTCTATCTCGTTTCTCTTTTTCCAGCCAGTAGCCCTCAACACAAATTCCAGATTCTTATAGACACTACGGTCTGCAAGCAGTTGAAAGTCCTGGAATACGACCCCAATCTCCCTGCGCAGGGCAGGTATCTCCTTACGGCGGATAGTCAGCAGGTCATAGCCGAGAACCGTGGCTTCTTCTGCCTCATCCACATCCAGTTCACAGTAGAGCGTCCTCATTAGTGTGGTCTTGCCAGAGCCCACACGTCCGATGAGATAGATAAACTGACCTTCCTCCACTTGGAAGGTGACATCCTTCAGTACCCGGATATGGTGGCGCTGGTAGATATTGGCATTCTTATAACTGATCAGCATAAACTTCAAACTTCAAATTTTAAACTTCAATCACTTCATCTCTCCCTTGGCCTTTGCTTCACGGCGCTTCTTGTCCCATTCTGGGTCGTGGCGCTTGTGCAACTCCTCTGCAATATCCTCGATACGCATCCCTTTACTGGTCAGAAGTACAATTAGATGATAGATCATGTCGGAAACTTCATAACTCAGTTGCTCGTTGGTTCCCGTGCAAGCCTCTATGACTGCCTCCAGTGACTCTTCACCCACTTTTTGGGCTATGCGCTTCACACCGTCCTTGAAGAGTTTGGTGGTATAACTGCCCTCAGGCATCTCTTCGTGGCGCTTGTTGATGAAGTCCTGAAGTTCTGAGAGGAAGAAGAGGGGATTCTGCTCATTGGCCTCGCCCCAGCAGGTGTCTGTTCCTGTATGGCAGGTAGGACCGTCTGGATGGGCCTTAACCAGCAGGGTGTCGTTGTCACAATCCACTTTGATATCTACCAGATGGAGAAAGTTACCAGATGTTTCGCCTTTGGTCCAGAGACAGTTGCGACTACGGCTCCAGAAAGTCACTTTCCGTGTGTCGATGGTTTTCTCGTAGGCTTCCTCATTCATATAGCCAAGCATCAGCACGTTTTTTGTCTTGGCATCCTGGATGATAGCGGGCACGAGTCCACCGCATTTTTCAAAATCTATCTTCATAATTTTTTTTCAATTCTTCAATCCTCACTTTTATTCCTTCTGCTCTTAAATACTGTTTGAGTTCTGGGATAGGGATCTCTCCGAAGTGGAAGACACTCGCCGCGAGGGCGGCATCGGCATGGCCTTCGAGAAAAACGTCCCTGAAGTGCTCCTTACACCCAGCACCACCGCTGGCGATAATGGGGATGGATAGGCTGTCGGCCAGTTGGCGCAGGGCTTCATTGGCATAGCCTTCCTTCACACCGTCGTGGTTCATGCTGGTAAAGAGGATTTCACCAGCCCCGCGCTCCTGCGCCTCGTGGGCCCATTCGAAGAGTCCGTGCTCCGTTCGTTCGCGACCACCTTTCAGATAACAATGCCAGCCGTCTTCATCGAGACGGGCATCGATGGCGCAGACACAGACCTGAGACCCAAAGCGACTGGTGATCTCACTGATCAGTTCAGGGCGACGGATCGCAGCACTGTTCACACTCACCTTATCGGCACCAGCATAGAGCAGACGCTCCACATCAGCCAGTTCGTTGACACCTCCTCCCACGGTGAAGGGGATATTGATCTCCTGGGCCACGCGCGTCACCATCTCCGTAAAGGTCTTGCGCCCCTCAAACGAGGCGGTGATGTCGAGGAAGCACAACTCATCGGCCCCCTGCTCACTATAGGCCTTACCCAGTTCCACAGGATCACCTGCACTTCGCAGGTTCACGAAGTTTGTTCCCTTTACTGTTTCTCCGTCTTTAACGTCTAAACAGGGTATGATGCGTTTTGCCAGTCCCATAACTCTTTCAGATTGATTTTACCTTCGTAGATAGCCTTGCCGAAGACGACGGCAGGGATGCCAGCAGCGTCGAGGGCTATGATATCTTCTTTTGACGATACGCCTCCGCTGGCAATCAGATGCAACTCAGGGTAGGTGTCCATAACCTGCTTATACAGGTCGATGGCAGGCCCCGCAAGCGTTCCGTCCTTCGAGATCTCTGTACAGAGGACATTCCTGACTCCTTGATCCACGTATTTCTTCAGGAAGGGCAACAGGTCCTCGCTGGAATCCTCCTTCCAGCCGTTGATGCTGATCTTGCCATGACGGACGTCTGCTCCGAGGATCATCCTCTCCGTCCCGTATTTCTCCAGCCAGCCCATGAAGAGATCTGGCTGTGTGACGGCAATAGAGCCCACCGTCACCATGGCGGCCCCAGAGGCGAAAGCCTTCTCGATATCGTCGTCTGTCTTGATGCCGCCTCCGAAATCCACAAGGAGATTCGTCTGAGTGGTAATATCCTGGAGCACCTGACTATTGACGATATGCTTCGACTTGGCACCGTCGAGATCGACCACATGCAGGCGCTTGAAACCTATCTCATCGAACTCCTTTGCCACTTCGGCGGGGGAGTCACGATAGACGGTCTTCTGGTCGTAGTCGCCCTTCGTCAGGCGAACGCACTTTCCATCGATGATGTCTATGGCGGGAATCAGTTCTATCATAGTTCGAGGAAGTTTTTAATGATACGTTCGCCTACCTTGCCACTCTTTTCCGGGTGAAACTGACAGGTGTAGAAATTGTTCTTGTGCATCGAGGCAGAGTAGGGCAGGATATAGTCGGCCACAGCAATGGTTTCCTCACACACAGGCACATAATATGAATGGACGAAATACACGTACGGATCCTCTCCCAATCCCTCCATCAAAGGATCACAAACTTTGAAATTCAAACTTTCAACTTCAAACTTCAGAGCGTTCCAGCCCATGCAGGGCACCTTGTCTTCATGCTGCTTTGGCTGGAAGCGCCTTACCTCTGCGTCGAAGATGCCGATACAGTCTGCATCGCCCTCCTCAGAATGACGGCAGAGCAACTGCTGTCCGACACAGATGCCGAAGACGGGTTGCCTCAGGTCGCGGATCACCTCGTCGAGACGTCTGGCCTTCAGATGGGCCATCGCCTCTGCGGCATGGCCCTGCCCAGGAAACAGCACGCGGTCAGCCTTCCTAAGCAGTTCAGGGTCATCCGTCAATGTAGGCTCGATACCCATTCGCCGTAGCGCGTTCACCACGGAATAGATATTGCCTGCATTGTATTTTACGATCGCTACGTCCATATTATGAGAAGATAATCGTCTTGTTCTTATAGGTGAGTATCTTGCGCTGGATATGCTTCGAGACGGCGTGCGAGAGCACGATCTTCTCAAGGTCCTTGCCCTTCAGCACCAGACTCTCTGGCGTATCCTTGTGGGTGATACGCGTCACGTCCTGTTCGATGATGGGACCAGCGTCGAGTTCAGCCGTCACATAATGACTTGTGGCTCCGATGATCTTCACGCCCCGCTCGTAGGCCTGATGGTAGGGCTTGGCACCGATGAAGGCTGGCAGGAATGAGTGGTGGATATTAATGATATGATGCGGATACTCGGCGATCATCTCGTCGCTGATAATCTGCATGTATCGGGCCAGCACGATAAACGAGATGTCCTCCTTCCTCAGCAGGTCCATCTCAGCCTGTTCCACCTCGGCCTTGTTCGAGTGGTCTTTCTTGATGCTCCACACGTAATAGGGAATGCCAAACTGATCGGCGACATAGCGCAGATCCTCGTGGTTACTGACGATACAGGGGATGTCGCAGTTGAATTCTCCAGCCTTCCAGCGCGCCAGCAGGTCGTAGAGACAGTGGCTCATCTTCGAGACGAAGATTGCCATGCGGGGACGCTTGTCGCTGTAGTAGAGCGAGAACTTCATCTGGTAGCGCTGGGCGTAGAGCGTCGTGAGGTAGTCGTAGAGTTTGTCGCGCGGTATCAGGAAACCGTCCAGTTCCCACTCTATTCTCATGAAGAACATGCCATCTACCTTATCGACATACTGGTCCAGATAGACGATGTTTCCCTTATTATCTGTAATGAATTTTGTCACTTCCGAAATGATGCCCTGCTGGTCAGGACAGTGGAGTAGCAGAATTGCTGTTGTCATATCTTTTTTTTATAAACTATAAACTCTTAACTCTAAACTTATATTTCAAGGTGCAAAGATACATAAAAAAATGTAAATCTCGCCAAAATAGTTAGAAAATGTCGATTATTACTTAATTTCTTAAGAAGTTGGCTACTTATTTCAAAATAAGAGCCACTTATTTCAAAATACTCGCCGCTTATTTTAGAATAAGAGCCATTTAATTTCGATTAAGTGGCTCTTATTGTGCATATATATGCATGACTATATGCAAGAAACTATATCATGATATGCTATCAGCGGAGCGGAGAATGATACTGGAGGCACCAATGGTAAAGAGGGTGCCGTCTTCAATATTGCGACGCTCCTTGCGTGACAGTTCCACGTTATCTACAAAGGTGCCCGTATTGCTGTTGTTGTCCTTCAGGGTATATCGAAGGTTCCCACGCTTGTCGCGGCTGACGGTAATGGTGCAGTGATTCAGATCGACACTGGGATCGACGGTCTCAAAGGTACAGTTGGCAGGATTACCCTTCTGATAGCGGCCAATGACATTATCACCCATACGGAGGGGAATCACCTGTTTGAAGTGGAAGACATTCTCGATGATGACGATCGAACCACAACCTTGTTCGTTGGCCTGCTCGTCTGGATGCTCGTCCTTCTGACGCTCACGGAGTTTGCTCACGCCGATGCGGATGCCGAACTCCTTGCCACAGTCGGGACATTTGAAGACCAGCGACTGGCCCTCCGTATATTTCGTCTCATCAAAAGTGATGTATTGCTCACATTTCGGACAGCGTACTCTTTTCATACCATTAGTTGTACTTATATACCCAAGCCTCGTTCAGTTCCTTGTGCTTGTGGATCGACTTAAGGGCAATATAGGCATCGTTTGCTGTCGGGAAATTTCCGCAAATAACACGCCTGACATCATTGTGCATATAGATCTCCACACTATCGATGCCTTTCTGCTTTAGCATCTCGATAAATGTCTGTGCATTCTGCTTGCTGACATAACTGGCTAACACAATGCAATAGCCTTTCTTGACAGAGCCCGTTTCAACTTTCTGAATTGCCTGAACCGTGTCTCTCTTCAGGATGGTATCAGCCTTAACGGGCTCCTTGGCAATGTAATCTTTTTTGATATCAATTTTACTGACGTTCGTATCTTTCGACATCATGCCAAACAAGATATTGCTATTGATGTTGCTGATGGTGCGCGTCATCATCTCCGTCTTACTTGAGGGGAGGGCGAGGATGAATATGGCCAACAGGATGGCTGCGACAGCCACCGTGTTGCGAATCCATGAGAATTTGATCCTGACAACATTGTCATCGCTGTCTTCTGCTTCCTCATGATCCTCTGGCGGATTGATACCAAAGATTCTGGCTGTGGAATCCTCTTCATCCTGGGGCTCTTGCTCAATAACTGGCTTGGGGGCGACCGTCGTATTCTTCAACAACTTCATTTCGAAGGAGTCGAGACCATAAAGCGTGGGACTAAGGATGCCTGCCTCGCAAGGGGTGAACTGGTAGTTGCCGTCTTCGTTGAGTGAAAGAATACCAATGTCGTTCAGTTCGTAGGAACCTTCGTTCTGCAGGTGCATCTTCAGTTCTTCTACTTCATTCTCAATGAGTCGGAGGGCCTCGGGATAACTAATGTCGTATGTCTCCACGTACGACTGCGCCAAAAGGGAGTCGTTGATCTTGAGTTGGGGATTAAAGCCCAGGATACGCAATGGGGGAAGGAACAGTTTGTCTTCTTCATCATAGGTAGCGCAGACATGGTGCGCCATGAAGCCGCCTAATTCAGGGACAATGACGCAATCGTTGCTCAGCAGAAGAAACTCAATATGTCTTTCCAGTTCAATCACGTGTGCAAAATTACGGCTTTTTTATGAAATAAACAAATAAAAGAAACTTAAAAATTCTCATATATGGATTTTTTGCCGTATCTTTGCATCAAAATTTAGAATAATGGATTATATAAAAACTGATATTGAGGGAGTCTATATCATTGAACCCAAGGTTTTTAAGGATGCCCGTGGCTATTTCATGGAGGCTTGGAAACAGGCGGAGTTCAATGAGCACGTAAGTGAGGTGAACTTTATTCAGGATAATGAGTCGAAGTCCTCTTTTGGCGTGTTGCGCGGTCTCCATTACCAGAAGGGCGACCTCTCTCAGGCCAAACTCGTACGCGTGATTAAAGGTAAGGTGCTGGACGTCGCAATTGATATCCGCAAGTCGAGCCCCACTTTCGGAAAGCACGTCATGGTGGAACTGAGCGAGGACAACAAGCGCCAGTTTTTCATCCCACGAGGTTTCGCCCATGGGTTCCTGGTGCTCAGTGAGGAAGCAATCTTCACCTATAAAGTCGATAACCCTTATGCCCCTCAGGCAGAGGCAGGTATCCGCTGGAACGATCCTGACCTCGCCATCGAGTGGCCCATCGACTTCTCAAAGGTACAAACCAGTGAGAAGGATTTGAAGCAGCCCTTCCTGAAAGATGCAGAAGTATTTGATTAACAAATTATTATTACTTTTATGAATATTGCAATTGTTGGAACTGGTTATGTTGGTCTGGTGTCAGGAACATGTTTCGCTGATACAGGTGCTAACGTGACGTGTGTAGATGTCGATGAGAAAAAGATCGAACGTCTGAAGAATGGGGATATACCCATCTATGAACCTGGTCTTGATGAACTTGTGAAGAAGAATGTAGCCGCAGGACGACTGAATTTCACTACCGATCTGGCTTCTGTGCTGGACGAGGTGGAGATCGTCTTCTCTGCAGTAGGTACACCTCCCGATGAGGATGGCAGTGCAGACTTGAAATATGTCCTCCAAGTAGCCAAGACTATCGGTGAGAACCTGAAAAAATACGTGGTTGTCGTCACCAAATCGACGGTGCCTGTAGGAACGGCCAAAAAGGTGCGTAAGACCATTGAGGACGAACTCGCCAAGCGAGGTGTCGATATCGAGTTCGACGTGGCTTCCAACCCTGAGTTCCTGAAGGAGGGTAACGCCATCAAGGATTTCATGTCGCCTGATCGTGTGGTAGTGGGGGTGGAGAGCGAGCATGCCAAGAAAGTGCTCACGAAACTCTACAAGCCATTCCTCATTAACAATTTCCGTGTGATCTTCATGGATATCCCTTCAGCGGAGATGACAAAATACGCTGCCAACTCGATGCTCGCCACACGTATCTCGTTTATGAACGACATCGCCAACCTCTGTGAGCGTGTGGGGGCAGATGTAAATATGGTGCGCGCGGGAATAGGCTCTGATACCCGTATCGGACGGAAGTTCCTCTATGCAGGCTGTGGCTATGGTGGCTCGTGCTTCCCCAAGGATGTGAAGGCACTGATTAAGACGGCCGATCAGAACGGCTATTCGATGGAGGTGCTGAAGGCTGTAGAGCGCGTCAATGAGAAACAGAAAAGCGTGCTCTTCGAGAAACTCGTCAAGGCGTTTGGCAGCGAGGAGGCCTTGAAGGGCAAGACGATCGCCATGTGGGGACTCTCCTTCAAGCCTGAGACTGACGATATGCGCGAATCCACGGCCCTTGTGATGATCGACAAGTTGCTGGTCGCTGGTTGCAGCGTTCGTGCCTACGACCCCATTGCGATGGAGGAGTGCAAGTGCCGTATCGGTGATGCCGTAACCTATTGCCGTGATATGTACGACGCCGTGCTCGATGCCGATGCCTTGCTTCTCCTCACGGAGTGGAAGGAGTTCCGTCTGCCTGGATGGGGCGTCATCAAGAAGGCTATGAAGCGCCCGCTCGTCATCGACGGTCGAAATATTTTCGATACGGAGGAGTTGGAGGAGAACAACTTCGAGTATCATTGTATTGGTAAATAAACTTGATGCAGAAACAGACTACTATATTGCTGATGACTGCTGTCCTGACGGTTTTCTGTAACTGTCAGGGCAGTAAGTCGGATGTTCCTTCGGAAAACAAAGGGGCAAAGGCTATGCTTCAAGGCATCTGGGTGGAGGAAGAGAGTGATGATGTGTCGCTTCGTATCAATGGGGATACGATCTTCTATGCCGACTCTACGAGCATGCCCGCCTATTTTAAGGTCGTAGGCGATTCATTGGTGATAGGCTCTGGGACAACCTATGCCATTGTTAAGCAAACGGACCATTTGTTCTGGTTTACGAATCAGAACGGCGACGTTGTGAAACTCCAGAAGAGCACAGACCCTGTGGACGAGACGGAGTTCGTGCGTGATACGCCACGTATCCTGAGTTATACCTACCAGGTGAAAATCGATTCCGTGGTACTTTATAATGGTAATCGTTATCACTGGTATATTGCCATCAATCCCACGAAATACAAGGTCGTGAAGCGCAGTTACAATAATGATGGCATGGAGGTAGAGAATGTCTATTACGACAACATCATGCACATCAGCGTCTTCCAAGGGGCACGCAGACTATTCTCCTCTGATTTCCGTAAGCAGATGTATTCCAAGTTGGTGCCTGAGAGTTTCCTGAATGAGGCTATACTGGGCAATATGGAGTATAGTCATGCCGATGCTAAGGGGCTTCATTTCAATGCAACGCTCTGCATCCCTGATGGGGTCAGTTGCTATATGGTGGAGGCGCTTATCGACTATGACGGCAAAATGGCCATGCAGACCATAGAATATTAATAAAGGAGAGCCTTGTGGCTCTCCTTTATTCTTCCAGCCAGGCATCGAGTAGCATCCTGGCAATCGATAGCTTTTCTGGGATATTGGGCAGGTTATCCTTACGGAACCAGCCGCCTTTGGCAATCTCACTGGCCTGCAGATGAATGTCGCCAGACACGTAGTCGGCATTGAAGCCCACCATTAGTCCGCAGGGGTAGGGCCAGGGCTGCGAGGCGAAATAGCGGATGTTCGTGATGGTGATGCCAGTCTCCTCAAGGGCCTCACGAGCGACGGCCTCTTCCAGTGTCTCCCCAGTTTCCACGAAACCTGCCACCAGTCCGAAGAAGTCGCGCTTGAAGTTTTTCGCCCGTACCAGCAATACCTCATCACCATTATGGATGAGTACGATGACGGCAGTGGCCAGTTGCGGCCATACCTCCTTGCCGCATTCCGTGCATTTCTTGGAGATATCTGTGTCCATCCGCATAGGAGCGCCGCAGACACCGCAGTATTTCGTGTTCTGGTCCCAGTAGAGCAGTTCCTGGCACTTGCCTCCCTTGAGGTAGAGCGGACGCGACAGTTTGTAGTAACTCTGTCGCAGACCGCACATCCCGTAGCGGGGATCATCCGTGACAGGCGCGTCGATGCGGTAGGCCTTTACGGGCGTACCATCGTCCATCGGCGTGACATTCATTACGTTCGTCCAGGGCTTCACCTGTGTGGGAGGTTCTTCACCGTTGGGGATGGTGTAACTACCATCATCTGTCCGCTCCAACAGCAGGTCTTCCTTGCAGAATACGAAATAGTAGTTTTTTGCCATTTTAGTGTTTCTTTCCGAATAGCAATTCTCTATCGCGTTCGAGGGCAGGCTTTACCCATGCCTCGGGCACGAACTTCCAGTTCGAGTTCGGCTTGGGATTTACGGTCCCCATGCGACGGATCTCCTCTGTCAGATAGTGGCGCTGGTCGCGGTCGGTATGGAAGAGTACGCGGGTGTCGAGTGAGTCCTGCGGGATGCCCGCACCGTGGGTCAGTAGTTCACCGCCGCCGTTGGCACGGTAACTGTTCATCGCCACCTTGTACCACTTATGCTCGTCGAAGGGCTCGCCGTTCGACATCTGGAGGATCCTGACCTTTTCGCCATCCGGTTTCGTGAGATCGACCTCGTAGTCGATACCGCAGGCCGAGTCGAAGTTGAAGGAATAATATTGGAATCCCGTGCGCTGCTGATCTTCTTTCGAGGCATCGTTCAGACGTAGGGCATGGTCTTCTGGCGAGGTCATGGTATTAGCCCACATGTCGTAACTGTATTCTAGGTGTTTGCGGATCTCCTCACCCGTCATGCGGAGCACGAAGAGCAGGTTCTCGAAACGGTAGAGTTTGAACATGTCGGCCATCGTCACGTCACCAGCCTTGATAGTGGTGTTGAACGATAGGGGGGCATTGAAGGAGATGTCGGCATTTGTGATCTTTAACTGTAGGTTGTGAATCAGGTCGGTAAAGGCGGAATTGCCGAAGAAACTTTCACGGGTGTAGATAGGCTGTTCGAAGCGTCCGATCTTCTCGCCGACGTATTCCTTCACGGCGTCGATGTCTTTCTGGAAATGGGCGACCATCTGTTCATCGATCTCCTCGTCGCGCACACTGACGATTTCGCCCTTGATATCCTTTTTTGCCAGACGACCGTTTTCGTAGGTCAGTTCGATATCTGCCTCGGCGATGTTCTGCGCCCAGCATGAGGGATCGATGATGAGCACCTGCTTACCTTCCTTGTCAGTGATCCATTCGTTGTGCACCTGATGGTCGTGGCCGAAGAAGATGATGTCGAAGCCAGGCACCTCACGGGCAACGGCCGCCGTAGAGTTCTCCTCGTAGTCGGGGGTCACGATGCCGCCGTCCTTACCACTGTGGAAGAGGCCGAAGATCAGGTCGGGGCACTCCGTCTCCTTAATATATTTTACCCATTTGCGGGCGCAACTCGTCATCTCCTCGAACTCTATACCCTTCCAGATGCTTTCGTTCAGCCAGTTGGGGATGGCAGGAGTGAGCATGCCGATTACACAGATCTTCACACCGTCAATGTAATGCACGGAATAAGGTTGGAGACCTGTGTAGATATGCTGGGGCTGAGCCACTTCTGCGTTCTTGTATTCCTTCTTCACAATGTTCGCGCCAAGTAACGGACAGCGCACCTCGCGGATCCACTTATCATAGACCTTATGGCCGGGCTCCACATCGTGATTGCCAACGGCCTCGGCATCGTACCCCATATAGTTGATTACCTGGGCAGCCAGATTTTCGTTCTCTGGCATGACATAGTTCGACCAATACACACAGGGCTGTCCCTGCAGGATGTCGCCGTTGTCGATCAGCAGCAGGTGGTCCTTTCCGTATTTCCCACGTTCCTTATTGATATAGGTATTCGCGCGTGAAAGCGTACCTTTCAGTGGCCTTTGCTCCATGAAGTCATAGGGGAAGAAGTGACCATGTACGTCGCTGGTCTCAATGACTTTAAAGCGTATGGTCTTAGTGGTTTGGCCTGTCACGGCGAGGGATGTACATAGCATGGCTACGACGATGATAAGTAGTTTTTTCATTGGTTGTCTATTTTTCTGCAAAGTTACGAACATTTTTCCATATCACCAAATATTTAACGGTGTTTTAGGCACACTTTTTGCTGCGTTATTTGTGAAAGTAATGAACAAATAGAAAAGGAGGATACGATTATGGCATTTATAGACTATTACAAGATTTTAGGCGTAAATAAGGACATTCCGCAGAAGGATGTGAAGAAGGCCTACCTGAAACGGGCCAAGCAGTTCCATCCCGACCTGCACCCCGACGATCCGAAGGCGAAGGCAAAATTCCAGGCACTGACAGAGGCCTACGACGTGATTGGCGATCCAGAGAAGCGTAAGAAGTACGACCAGTATGGGGAGCAGTGGAAGCAGGCCGATGCCTTCGGGGCGGGTGGCGGCTTCGGAGGTGGTGCTGGTGGAGGTAATCCCTTCGGGGGCTTTGACTTCTCGAGTTTCTCGGACGGTGGCGGCTTCAGTGACTTTTTCGAACAACTCTTTGGCCGCAAGGGCCGTGAAGGTGGGGGCTTTGGTGGTTTTCAGGGCTTCTCGTCAGGCGGTTCTGGGTTCAGTGGCTTCTCAGGTGGCTCAGGCCGTCAGTCGCGTACGAACACTGGTGAGATGAACGCAACGGTATCTATCGACCTCTATACGGCTCTGCTCGGTGGTGAGGTGATGATCACCTTGTCGAATGGCTCGAAGGTGAAGATGAAGATCAAGCCTGAAACGCAACCCGGTACGAAGGTACGCCTGCGGGGTAAGGGCTACGATCGTGGCGACGGTACATTCGGCGACCTTATCATCACCTATCAAGTGAAGTTGCCACAGAATCTGTCGGAGCGCCAGAAGGAACTGCTTCGCGAGATGCAGCGCGCCTAGTATTATTGTCTGCGACGGAATTCTGAACAGGTGATGGCAGTAGCGATGGCTACATTGAGACTGTCGGCTGTGTCTCCCTGATGAAATGAGGGGATGAGCAGCCGACGGTTTGTTTTTTGGCGGACAGCGTCAGAAATACCGTTCCCTTCGTTGCCCATGATGATAAGTCCATTGGTAGAGAGCGGCTGTTGATAGATGTTCTTACCGTCGAGGAGGGTAGCATAGACAGGAAAACCCTTAGGTAACGTGTTGAGCAAGGCTAGCAGATCAGTATAAATAATGTTCACGCGAGCGATGCTGCCCATTGTGGCCTGTACGACCTTGGGGTTCCACGCATCCACCGTGTCCTCACTGCAGATAATGGTGTCGATGCCAAACCAGTCGGCAATACGTATAATGGTACCGAGGTTACCAGGGTCTTGGATACCGTCGAGCGCAAGCGCCAACTTTTCCTTATTTACTTCTGGGTTTTTATTTTCTGGTAATGGGAAAAGGGCGAGGACTTGTTGAGGGTGTTGTTGGAAACTGATTCGCTGAAGTTCGTCATCAGTAACCTCTACCACCTCGAAGGCAGTCTGTAATAGGCTAGGGCGTGAGGTGAGATATTCACGAGTGGCGAAGAGTGAGTGAGGCTGATAGCGGACGAGCAGGTCATCAACCACTTTCGTACCCTCGGCCACGAAGAGTCGTTCGTGGCGACGGTATTTCTTCTGTTCCAGTTGACGAATGAATTTAATCTGGTTTTTGCTGATCATTTTCCAAAAATCGTTAATTCCGCCACAAAGTTACGAAGAATAATTGAAAAATGGAGACTGATGATTGAAAATTGAATAGTTTTTTGTATTTTTGCAAATTGAAACGAAGATGGCAATGCTTATCCGCTACAAACACTTCTTTATTCTGTTGGCAGGTGCATGGTTATTATGTGCTTGTTCAGCATCCCGTTTCTTGCCAGATGAGACTTATATGTTACGCAAGGTGAAAGTTGTGGCAGATGGGAAATATAAGGATGTCAACACCTCGCAGATGAAGAGTTATGTCCGTCAGAATACGAACACCCGCTGGCTTTCTGCCGTCAAAGGACCTTTGGCCATCTATTCTTTGGCTGGTAGGGATAGTTCATGGGTGAATAGGATACTTTGGGGCATGGGAGAGGCCCCTGTCGTCTTTGATACTCTCCTTGCCCGCCAATCTTGTATAGATATGAGGCAGGCCTTGCAGAATATGGGTTATCTTGATGCACAAGTGGAACTATTTGTAGAGCATAAAAAGCATAAGGCAGATGCTATCTATGTGCTATATCCCGGTACACCTTACTATATACATGGACTGACTACTGATATTCGCGACTCTGTGATTGCAGGATTGCTTAAAGATTACAAATCCGTGTTGCGTGAAGGCATGCAGTTTAATACGGATGCCTTGAGTGCGGAACGCTCACAGATGACCCAGTTCCTGCAGAATCGTGGCTATTATCGTTTCCATAAGGAATTTATAAACTATAAGGCCAGGAAAGATCAGGTTTCGCATCAGGTTGAACTGGTGAAAGTCCTGCATCTATATCGGAGTGATGAGGAAGCGAATGATACCCTGCATAACCGTTACTGGATACGTAACATTACGTATGAAAGTGGGTCATCGGCAGACTCGGTAATCCATCTACGGGAGAAAGTCCTTAGAGAGAATACTTTTATCAAGGAAGGGGCGCCTTATTCTGCCAGTGATCTGCAAAACACCTATAATCATTATAGCAGACTAGGTGCCGTGAAATATACTAACATCAGTTTCCTGCCTGTTGCTGGCACGAACCAGATGGACACAAGAATTCAGATCCAGACCAACAAACCCTCAACGATCAGTTTCCAGCCGGAAGGAACGAATACGGCAGGTGATTTTGGTGCCGCTGCCTCGCTGACATACCAAAACCGCAACTTGTTCCGGGGATCTGAGACTTTCAGCATGAAATTGCGTGGAGCCTATGAGGCTATTCGAGGATTGGAAGGTTACAAGAACAATGACTTTATTGAGTATAGCATCGAGTCGAGTCTGCAATTCCCTCGTTTTATTGCCCCCTTCCTGAGTTATGACACCAGACGGAGGATCAATGCTACCAGTGAACTGTCGCTCTTGTTCGACTCGCAGACTCGTCCTGAGTTTATCAGAAGAGTTCTTTCCACAGGATGGCATTATATGTGGAAACCGCAGAATCATCATGATAGTTATCGTTTTGATCTCATTGATTTGAATTATGTCTTCATGCCATGGATCAGTGCCACGTTCAGGAAGGAATACCTTGAGAATACGTCAAACTCTAATGTGATATTGCGCTATAACTATGAAGACTTATTCATAATGAAGATGGGATTCGGCTACACCTATAGCAATGGGCATACCGCTATTAAGTCTAATCTTGAGATGGCCGGTAACCTGTTGAATCTTTGTTCTCGGCTCTTTGATGGCTCTCAGAATGATATGGGACAGTATAGAGTCTTCGGCATCGCTTATGCACAGTACGTGAAGGCTGACATCGACTTTACCCATAATCTGTTGAGGGACATGCGCGACCAGATGGTGTTCCACATCGGCTTGGGTATTGCCTATCCCTATGGGAACAGTAGGGTACTGCCATTCGAAAAACGTTATTTTTCAGGAGGTGCCAATAGTGTTAGAGGATGGAGCGTGAGAAGTCTGGGGCCAGGTCGTTACAAAGACAAAGATGGTAATATCAATTTTATTACTCAGACAGGTGATCTGAAGTTAGATGTCAATCTGGAATACCGTACCCATCTGTTCTGGAAGTTCGATGGTGCATGGTTTGTCGATGCAGGAAATATATGGACACTCCGTAACTACGAGGAACAGCCTGGTGGGCAATTCAAACTGTCTGGTATTGTCAAGGATTTGGCTGTCAGTTATGGCCTTGGCATCCGTCTGAACTTTGATTACTTCATCCTGCGTTTCGATCTTGGTATGAAGGCCATCAATCCTGCTTATCAAACAGAAGAGGAAGCGCATTATCCTGTCATTCATCCGAACCTGAGTAGGGACATCGCTTTCCACTTCGCTGTTGGAATGCCATTCTAGAAAGAGTTAAAAAAAAACAAGGCATAGCATTAATTCTTAATTCTTAATTCTTAATTCTCAATTATTTCGTACCTTTGCACGAAAATAGAGATTACATGTTGAAATTTATATCGTTTGGAAGCGGCAGCAGTGGTAATTGTTACTATCTGAGTACCCCTACAGACGCACTCATGATAGACATCGGCATCGGTATCCGAGGATTCAAGAAGCACTGTAAGGATTATGGTGTACAGTTGAGTAGTGTGCACCGTCTGCTGATTACCCATGACCATGCCGACCATATAAAATCGGTAGGGTCGTTCAGTTATGAATACAAGGTTCCCGTCTATGCGACTCGCCTGGTGCATAACGGTATTGACCACAACTATTGTATCCAACGGAAAGTGGCCGACGAGATGAAAAAGGTATTGGAGGTGAATCAGCCCATTCAGTTGGGTGATTTCACCGTACTGCCCTTTGCCGTGCCCCATGACGCTAGTGAGAACGTAGGCTACGAAATACAGGCAGAAGGTGTCACTTTCGTAATTATTACCGATGCTGGCAGTATCACTGATGAGATAAAAGAGAAAATTTCACATGCCAACTATTTGGTGATTGAAGCCAACCATGACGTGGAGATGCTGAAAAGCGGACCTTATCCCGAGTATCTGAAGAAGCGTATCCTTAGTGCCAGTGGACACTTGTCTAACGAGGACTGTGCCAAGGCTCTGGCAGAGAATATGTCGGAGAATCTGCGCCATGTATGGCTCTGTCATCTCAGTGAGGAGAACAACCATCCGGAATTGGCCCGCAAAACCGTAGAGACCATTTTGAAGAGTTATGGTATTATTCCTGGCAAAGACTTGGAATTGGAAGTGCTCAAACGTCAGATGCCTACTGGAATTTATGAATTAGAGTAACAGATGGAGATATGAGAGAGATCATTGTGAAAGATGCAGATCTGCAGCAGGCAGCGATGGAGGGCATGGATGCTTTTCTGGATGTGTTTGTGAAAGCCATCTACGATGCTGTCGGCGGACAACTGACAGCAGAGAATATGGGTGAGTTGAATACTGACCAACTGACTCTGCTGGCATGGGACACCCTTCACAAGGAGGTGATGGACGGCGGTTTCGTACAACTGATCTATAACGGCTATGGCCCCTATATTTTTAAGAATCCGCTGGCCAAGGTGTTGCGCCTCTGGGACATGCGGGCACCCTCGAAACTGATCTATGATGCCCATACACTTTGGCTGAAGCATCGGGAGAAGATCGAGAAAGACCTCTCGGATGAGGAGTTCATGGCGCTCTTCGAGCAATTCCCCGACTTCGACGATCTCGACGACCAGTTCGTGGAGCACGAAGAGGAGTGGGTGGAGGATATCGCACACTATGTGGATGACCATCTGGAGCAATTTGCGACTATCAAATGAACAAGGAACAAGAACAACTTAGGAAGAAAAGTCCTATACAGATCAAGAATAAGAAGGCCTCGTTTGAGTACTTCTTCATTGAGACTTACACGGCAGGCATTGTACTGACGGGTACGGAGATCAAGAGCATACGTCTTGGCAAGGCCAGTCTGGTAGATACCTACTGTACCATCATCAATGGTGAACTATGGGTGAAGGGCATGAGTGTGAGTCCCTATTTCTATGGATCCTATAACAACCATGAGATGAAGCGCGACCGTAAACTGTTGTTGACAAAACGGGAGATACGGGCATTGGCCAGTGCTACTAAGCAGACAGGCTATACCATCGTGCCCCTGCTGGTGTTCATTGACGACAAGGGACGTGCCAAGATGGATATTGCCCTCTGCAAGGGTAAGAAGGAGTTCGATAAGCGCCAGACGCTGAAGGAGAAAGAGGACCGCCGCGAAATGGATAGGGCCATCAAACATTATTGAATTTGAACATTGAAGAGACTTAACGACATCATCAGGGAACGGATTCTCATCCTCGATGGAGCGATGGGAACGAAAATCCAGACATACGGCCTTTCCGAAGAAGACTTTCGGGGAGACCGTTTCTTGGACATACCAGGACAGTTGAAAGGTAACAATGATGTGCTTTCCTTGACGCGTCCAGACGTGATCGAGGACATCCATCGGAAGTACCTTGAGGCTGGTGCTGACATCATTGCCACCAACACCTTCAGCAGCCAGCGTATCTCGCAGGCCGACTATCATCTAGAGACGGTGGCAGGAGAGATAGCCCTTGTTGGCGCCCGACTGGCCAGGAACGTGGCCGACGCATTCTCGACTCCCGAGAAGCCAAGATTCGTGGCAGGTAGCATCGGACCGACGAACAAGACCTGTTCCATGTCGCCCGACGTGAGCAATCCCGCTGCCAGGGAGATGACCTACGATGAACTGCTCGATGCCTACAAGGAACAGATGGACGCACTGATAGAAGGTGGGGTGGATGCCCTGCTGATAGAGACCATTTTCGACACGTTGAACGCAAAGGTGGCCATCGACGCTGCCATGCAGGTGATGCAGGAACGGGAAGTGGAACTGCCCATCATGCTCTCCGTTACGGTGAGTGATCTGGCAGGACGGACATTGAGCGGACAGACACTGGAGGCTTTCCTCGCCAGTGTACAGTCGTACCCCATTTTCTCCGTTGGTCTGAACTGTTCGTTTGGAGCCACCCAGATGAAACCTTTCCTTCGTGAACTGGCCCAGCATGCACCTTATTATATCAGTGCCTATCCGAATGCAGGACTTCCAAACTCGATGGGACTCTACGACGAGACCGCTGAGACGATGGCCCCGAAGGTAGGGGAACTGGTGAATGAAGGACTAGTAAATATCATCGGTGGTTGCTGTGGTACTGACGAGACCTTCATTGCCGCTTATCAGCCACTGGTGAGAGGCAAGAGTCCTCATCAGCCCGTGGAGAAGCCGCAGAGCATGTGGCTCTCAGGACTGGAACTGCTCTCGGTAACGCCAGAGGTGCAGTTCGTCAATGTGGGCGAGCGTTGTAATGTGGCAGGCTCACGTAAGTTCCTCCGTCTCATTAAGGAGAAGAACTACGAAGAGGCCATCGGCATCGCCCGTAAGCAAGTGGCCGACGGGGCTCTTGTGATCGACATTAATATGGACGACGGTCTGCTCGATGCCAAGACGGAGATGGTGAACTTCCTGAATTTGATCGCCGCAGAACCGGATATCGCACGAGTGCCAGTGATGATCGACTCCTCAGACTGGGAAATCATCAAGGCAGGTCTGAAGTGTGTCCAGGGTAAGAGTATCGTGAACTCCATCTCGTTGAAGGAGGGTGAGGAGGTGTTCCTCGCTCATGCACGTGATGTGAAGCGTTATGGTGCCGCCGTGGTGGTGATGTGTTTCGATGAAAAGGGACAGGCCACCAGTTTTGAGCGACGGATAGAGATAGCAGAACGAGCCTATCGCTTGTTGACAGAACGGGTGGGCATGAATCCGCTCGACATTATCTTCGACCCCAATGTGCTCGCTGTGGCCACAGGTATGGAGGAGCACGATGGTTATGCGGCAGATTTCATCAAAGCCGCTGGTTGGATTCATGAGCACTTGCCAGGAGCGCATATCAGCGGTGGCGTGAGTAACCTGAGTTTCTCATTCCGAGGCAACAACTATATCCGCGAGGCGATGCATGCCGTATTCCTATATCACGCTATTCAGAAAGGCATGGACTTCGGTATCGTAAATCCCTCTACGAAAGTTACATACACAGATATTACTCAAGACCAACTTGAGATTATCGAAGACGTGATTCTGAATCGCCGAAAGGATGCTGCCGAACGACTTATAGATCTTGCAGGCAAACTGCTGAAAGAGGCTGAGGAATCGACTAATCCTAGGGATTCCAGGGGACTTGGAGATCCTAGAGAGTCTAGGATATCTATTCCTGTGGAGGAGCGCTTGTCGCAGGCACTTGTCAAGGGCATAGGCGACCATCTGGAGGCCGACCTGAAGGAGGCTTTAGAGAAATACCCTCATGCCGTGAACATTATCGAAGGTCCTTTGATGGCGGGCATGAATACCGTCGGCCAGTTGTTTGGCGAGGGAAAGATGTTCCTGCCGCAGGTGGTGAAGACGGCCCGTACGATGAAGCAGGCCGTCGAGATTCTGCAACCCTACATCGAGGCCGAGAAGACAGAGGGCACTAAGAGTGCTGGAAAAGTGTTGCTAGCCACGGTGAAAGGTGATGTTCACGACATCGGTAAGAATATCGTAGGGGTGGTGATGGCTTGCAATAACTACGAAATCATCGATATGGGCGTGATGGTGCCTGCGGAACAAATCGTCCGCAAGGCCAAGGAAGAGCATGTCGATATGATTGGACTCAGCGGACTGATCACCCCCAGTCTGGAGGAGATGGTGAATGTTGCCAAGGAACTGCAGCGCGAGGGGATGAATATCCCTATTATGATTGGCGGGGCCACGACCAGTGAACTACATGTAGCCTTGAAGATTGCACCTGTTTATTCCGGGCCGGTAGTATGGATGAAAGATGCTTCTCAAAATGCACTTGTGGCTGCCAGACTAATGAACGACGAACTGCGCGTGGAACAGGAACTGACGGAGAAATACCAGCATCTGCGCGAGTCCTACCAGCAGGAACAAGAAGAACTACAGTCGCTCGAAGCGGCCAGAAAGAACAAATTGAACTTATTCGTATGATACGAACCGTTGTATTCGACATGGGAGGCGTGATCATTACCCTGGATCAGACGGAGGCCGTCAGACGCTTCAAGGGAATAGGCATGAAGGATGCCGACCAGCGCTTTGATCCCTATACGCAGTCTGGTTTCATCGGCGATCTGGAAAAGGGGGAGATTACTCCTGAAGCATTCCGCCAGGCGGTAAGCCGGGTGGCAGGCAAGGAGGTAAGCCATGAGGATTGCCGCTACGGTTGGCTAGGCTATGTCAAGGAAGTGCCTCAGCGTAACCTTGACCTGTTGAAAAGGCTGCGAACAGAGGGCTATCGGCTGGTACTGCTCTCGAATACCAATCCCTATATGATGTCGTGGGTGAATAGTCCCGCTTTCGATGGTGGAGACCATGCCCTCAGAGACTATATGGACGCCTGCTATCTTAGTTATGAATTGGGTTATATGAAGCCGGATGAGCGTTTCTTCAGGAAAGTGCTGGAGGCCGAGCAGACCAAGCCCGATGAGATGCTGTTTGTGGATGACGGACGACGAAATGTGGAGGCGGCAGGCAGATTAGGTCTGCACACCCTCTGTCCGAAGAATGGGGAGGACTGGACAGGTGATTTACTCGAAATGTTAGAAAAACTGTAAAAGAATTATATGAGAAAGATTTTTGTTCTGCTCCTTGCAGGAATGTGGATGATGTCACTCTCTGCCTCAGCACAGATGAAGCGTGAGTTCCGTGGTGCCTGGATCCAATGTGTCAATGGTCAGTTCCAGGGAATGGGGACTGCCAAGATGCAGCAGACACTGACCTATCAACTCGATGAACTGAAGAAGGATGGTGTCAATGTGATAATTTTCCAGGTGCGCCCTGAGTGTGATGCCCTGTATGAGAGTAAGATCGAGCCTTGGAGCCGTTTCTTGACTGGAACCCAGGGAGTAGCCCCGTCTCCATATTGGGATCCTCTTCAATGGATGATTACCGAATGCCACAAGCGGGGTATGGAACTGCATGCGTGGATAAACCCCTATAGGGCCAAGACAAAAACGACCCACCAGTTGGCCAGAAACCACATTGCTGTCAGAAAGCCGATGAATTGTTTCGCCTATGACGATATGTTCATCTTAAATCCTGGAATCCCAGAGAACCGCGATTATATCTGTGAGGTGGCCAAGGATATTGTCAGTCGTTACGATGTCGATGGTATTCACATGGACGACTATTTCTATCCTTATCCTGTAAAGGGATTGGGTATTCCCGACGACGAACTATACCATGATCATTCGAACGGTATTAGGAACCAGAATGATTGGCGACGCTATAATGTGAATCTTTTTATCGAACAGTTCTATAAGACCGTTCACGAGACAAAGCCCTGGGTAAAGGTGGGAATATCACCTTTCGGTATCTACCGTAACAAGAAAAGTTCATCGGTAGGTAGTAACACCAATGGCCTGCAGAACTACGATGATCTTTATGCAGACATCCTGCTTTGGGTGAATAATGGATGGCTCGATTATTGCGTGCCACAGATCTATTGGGAAATCGGCAATAAGGCAGCAGACTATGAGACCCTCATCAAATGGTGGAACCAATATGCAGGAGCACGTCCACTGATTATTGGTGAAGATGTGGAGCGTACCGTAAAACATGCAGACCCAAGGAACCCCAATAGTCACCAACTGTCTGCGAAGATGGCTCTCCATCGCCAACTGACCAACGTGCAGGGCTCTGTCCTATGGTATGCGAAGGCAGCCGTGGATAATATCGGCAACTATGGCACCAGTCTGCGTAATATCTATTGGAAGTATCCTGCCTTGCAGCCTGTGATGCCGTTTATCGATGGAAAGGCACCTCAGAAGGTTAAGAAACTAAAGCCGATGTGGATTGACGGAGACTATGTGCTGTTTTGGACGGCTCCAAAGGGCAAAAACTGGGACGACGAGGCAGTGAAATATGTGGTTTATCGCTTTGCCAAGGGTGAAACAGTCAATACGGATGATCCTTCAAAGATCTATGCCATCACCAGTCAGCCGTTTGTCAAACTTCCCTATCAGCGTGGCTCTGAGAAATGGGTATATGCGGTGACGGCCCTCGACCGACTGCAGAACGAGAGTAAGGTGGTGAAGAAGAATATTAAACTATAGTCGGAGGTTATGAGAAATTATATTGGCTTATTGTTCTTTGTGGCATTGGTGATGTCGTGCGGAGGGAACAGACGGTTGTCTCCAGAAGAACTGGCGCATAAACTCGACAGCGTAAAGGCGTTGGATATCAAGGAAAGACTGAAATTGCAGGGTATCGAACTGGAAGGTTCAGACAATCCCTTTAAGGTGTTTTTCGATAGTCTCAATATGCAGACGCTCCCCATCAGTTATACGGAGGATTATGTCAGGTTCCTGCCAGGCTATCAGGAGGTTCCTCCCGAGATTCTGTCATATATGGACCTGCAGGGTGGGGCACATCCAAAGGCCGTCGCCTTTCCTGAGAGTATAGGAGCCAAACTAATGATTCTGGCTGTCGAAGAGTCGAGTGGCTTGTATTCGCTATGGCTCTATTCGCTGGATAATGACTATGTTCCCATTGACAAACTGTGCCTATATGCCGTAGAGGACAAGGAGGATGATATTGATCCGGAGAAGTTTATACAATACTTCTCAATAACCAGCGATTTTGAGATACATTTGATCGACTATTCCAAGACGCGAAACAAATTGCAGTCTGAGGAGGTCTATTATATAGATGCTTCCCGAAAGTTCTTGTTAAGGGAGGACTCTAGAGAAGACATTAATCCTTAAGCAGATTCTCTAGGAATGAATTTAGATCATCATTCAGGCCTTTCATCAGTTCTGGATCGATGATTACCAACTCATCATCCACCAGGTAGAGTTCTGCGACCGTTTCCTTGTCATCATTCTCAAGGACAAAGGAGAAGGGCTTCAGGATAGACATCTCTTCGGCAATAGCCTTGTCTCTCTCGATGCACTGCCTGAGGACAGGAGTGATCTCTTCATAGAAGTTATCATCGCCATTGTTGATCCATTGTTCAACAATACAACGGGTAATCTCTTCGTCTTCGTCATTAAAAACGGTCAGTTCACCCGTCTCTTGCGTCACACGGATATGGATATCCGTCATCAGCGTAGCCTCTTCCGTTGCGGGAAATTTCTCTGCGACCTTGCGGATAGCACGGTCAATCTGCTGTAGGGTCTGTTCGCTGCTTTTCATTCCTGTTTGCTTAAATCGCGACAAAAGTATAAAAAAACTTCAGAAATCGCAAACGATTACGATTATTTTTTGAGAAAAAATGCATTTTTCCCTTGTTAATTCACAAGATTATCGTATCTTTGCAAAGTGCATACTAAAATAAGTCATTCGGGTATTGTAGAATCTATCGGGGAAGGTTGTGTCAAAGTACGCATTCTTCAGACGTCTGCCTGTACTGCCTGTAAGGTGGCAGGACATTGTAATGCTGCTGAATCGAAAGAGAAGATAGTAGATGTCTTGAATGTTGCTAATCCCTCGACTCTGAAGATAGGTGACGGCGTGGTGGTATGTGCATCGCGCGACGTAGCCAACCGTGCTTTGCTCCTCGGTTTCGGTGTGCCTTTTATCATTCTGGTTACTGTTCTCGTCGTGGCGCTTCAACTGACATCTCATGAGGGCCTTGCCGCCTTGACGGCCTTGCTGGCATTGGTGCCCTATTACGGTGTGCTTTATCTGTTTCGTAACAAAATCCGTCAGAAACTTTCATTTTCTCTAGAATAAATTTTAACAACTAAAACAATATCAAAGCATTATGAATTTCATCTTGATTGCAGTTCTTGTCTTAGGAGCCATTGGCCTGATAGCCGCTGTCGTGCTATTTGCCGCCTCTAAGAAATTTGCTGTGTATGAAGATCCGCGCATTGCTCAGGTCAGCGAGTTGTTGCCTGGTGCGAACTGCGGCGGATGTGGATTCCCCGGATGCAGCGGTATGGCGGATGCACTCGTCAAGGGTGCTGATGCCGGAAGTCTGGAAGGACTGCTATGTCCGGTAGGTGGTGCCGACACCATGGGGAAGGTGGCTGATCTGCTTGGTATGGCTATTGCTAATACAGAGCCGATGGTTGCCGTAGTGAGATGTAATGGTACTTGTGAGCATCGTCCGAAGATTGCCGAGTATGCTGGTCTGCGCACCTGCGCTGCCATGCATGCCTGTGGGGCTGGTGAGACTGCCTGCGGCTTCGGCTGCTTAGGCTGTGGCGACTGTGAGGCTGCCTGTCAGTTCGACGCGATCCACGTCAATCCTGAGACGGGTATCCCTGAAGTCGATGATGAGAAGTGCACCTCTTGCGGTGCCTGTGTGAAGGCTTGTCCGCGAAACATCATCGAACTCCGTAAGAAAGGCCCGAAGAGTAGGAGAGTGTTTGTCTCTTGTGTCAATAAGGATAAGGGGGCCGTTGCGATGAAGGCTTGTACCGTCAGTTGTATCGGCTGTGGCAAGTGTGAGAAGGAGTGTAACTTCGGTGCCATCACCGTGGAGAACAATCTCGCTTACATCGACCACACGAAGTGCCGTCTCTGCCGTAAGTGCGTGACAGTATGTCCGAAACATGCGATCATCGACGTGAACTTCCCGACACCGCCGCCCGCCCCGAAGCCTAAAGAGCCCGCCGCTCCAAAGGCCAATGTTGAACCAGAAAAGAAAGAGGAGGCCAAAGCATGAATATCAAGACATTCCGTATAGGTGGTGTACACCCAGAAGAGAATAAACTTTCCAATGATGCCGTCACACAGAAGGCTGCCCTGCCCAAGCAGGCTATCTTCCCCCTGAGTCAGCATATCGGTGCCCCTGCCAAGCCCGTCGTACAGAAAGGCGACAAGGTGAAGGTGGGTACGCTGATTGCCGAGGCAGGTGGTTTCGTGTCGGCACCGATCTATTCATCTGTCAGCGGTACGGTCTTTAAGATCGACACGGCCATCGATGCTACAGGCTATCGCAAGCCCGTAATTATTATTAATGTGGAAGGTGACGAGTGGGAAGAATCCATCGACCGTTCCGATAAACTCGAGACGGTAGAGGCTCATCCCGAACTGACACCCGAGGAGATCGTGAACCGCATCAAGACGGCTGGTGTCGTAGGTATGGGTGGTGCCTGTTTCCCCACCTTCATCAAGTTGACGCCTCCGCCGACCGCCAAGGCCGAATGCGTGATCATCAACGCTGTGGAGTGCGAGCCGTATATCACGGCCGACTTCCGTCTGATGATGGAGCATCCCGATGAGATCCTCATAGGATTGGAACTGTTGATGAAGGGGGCCAAGGTCACCACTGGTTATATCGGTATCGAGACTAACAAGATGCCCGCCATCGAACTGCTTACAAAGAAGTGCGCAGAGAAGTTTGGCGGATCTCCTTATAAAGTAGAGGTCGTTCCCCTGAAGCAGCGTTATCCGCAGGGTGGTGAGAAACAACTCGTGGATGCCGTCATCCGCCGTCAGGTGCCTGCGCCTCCCGCCATCCCCGTCAACGTTGGAGCAATCGTTCAGAATGTGGGCACTGCCTACGCTGTCTATGAGGCCGTGATGAAGAATAAACCACTCTTTGAACGCTATACCACTGTGACTGGTAAGAAACTCCAGAAGCCCAGCAACTTCCTGGTGCGTATGGGTACGCCGATGAAAGACCTGATCGATGCCTGCGGCGGTATGCCCGAGGGCGACAATAAACTGCTGGCCGGCGGTCCGATGATGGGTAAGGCGCTGACCTCTACGGAAGTGCCTATCTGTAAGGGTACGAACTCTGTGACGATCATCTCCGACGACGAGGCTCGTCGCAAGGAGCCGCAGCCCTGTATCCGTTGTGCGAAGTGCGTCAGTGCCTGTCCGATGGGACTGGAGCCCTATCTGCTCGCCAAGATCTCCGAGGTGAAGAACTGGGAGCGTGCCGAGCGTGAGGACATCGTCAGTTGTATCGAGTGCGGCTCGTGCCAGTTCACCTGTCCGGCCCATCGTCCGCTGCTCGACAATATCCGTCAGGGTAAATCGACAGTCATGGGAATCATCCGCAGCCGCGCTGCTAAGAAATGAGAAAACGAAAGAATGAAAAATGAAATAATACAATGGGAAAGTTAATTGTATCATTATCGCCACACGCCCACGGCACTGACAGTGTAGAGCGCAACATGTACGGGGTGATCATCGCCCTGATGCCCGCGTTGCTCGTGTCGTTCTACTTCTTCGGCCTTGGCTCTGTCGTCGTTACGGCAACCAGTGTGGCAGCCTGCGTCTTCTTTGAGTGGGCTATCAGCAAATATATTCTGAAGCAGGAGCGAAATACCGTGCTCGACGGCTCTGCCATCCTGACGGGTCTGCTCCTGGCATTCAACCTGCCGTCGAACCTCCCCATCTGGATTATCCTCATCGGTGCCCTTTTCGCCATCGGTGTGGCCAAGATGTCGTTCGGAGGTCTGGGCAACAACCTCTTCAATCCAGCACTCGTAGGTCGTGCCGCCTTGCTCGTGGCCTTCCCTGCACAGATGACCACATGGCCAAAGGTAGGACAACTTGGCAGTTATCTGGATGCAGAGACGGGTGCTACACCACTGTCCATCATGAAGTGGGCCATCAAGAGCGGCGATGCTTCCGTATTGGAGGACCTGCCCTCATCACTCGACCTCTTCCTGGGTAACCATCCCGACGGAGCCGGAGCGATGGGTGAGATCTGTGCGCTGGCCCTGCTCATCGGATTGGCCTACATGCTTTGGAAGAAGATCATCACCTGGCACATCCCCGTCTCGATCCTCGGAACGGTCTTTGTCTTCGCCGGTCTGCTTCATCTGGCTAATCCCGCCTATGCCGATCCCGTCTCAGTGATCCTCTCTGGTGGTCTGATGCTGGGTGCCATCTTCATGGCTACCGACTATGTGACATCGCCGATGACACCGAAGGGACAGATCATCTATGGTGTGGCCATTGGCTTCCTGACGGTGGTGATCCGTAACTGGGGTGCCTATCCCGAGGGTATGTCGTTCGCCATCCTGATCATGAACGCCTTCACACCTCTTATTAATAATTATGTGAAACCCAAGCGCTTCGGTGAAGTGCCTGCCAAGCAATAAGGAGGACCGCAATATGAAGAAACTCGAATCATCATTACTGAATATGGTGCTGGTGCTCACGGGAGTGGCAGTCATCATGGGTGGTATCCTCGCTTATGTGAACCACCTGACGGAAGGTCCTATCAACGACCAGAAGGCCAAGGCTCTGGCCGACGGTATCAAGAGCGTGATGTGTGTCAGCGACCTCAATGTCGCCAAGACCGACACCGTGACGCAGGACATCAAGGGCAAGGAGTTTACTTATGTCATCTATCAGACGCAGGATGCTCAGGGCAAGGACCTCGGTGCAGCCGTGGAATCCACCACTGGTGGCTTCGGCGGTGACCTGAAGGTGCTCGTGGGCTTCGACCCCGAGGGCAAGATCCTCGGCTACACCCTGCTCGAACATGCTGAGACACCGGGACTTGGTGCCAAGGCCGACAAATGGTTCCAGAAAGGGGAGAAGGGCGATATCATCGGCAAGGATCCGAAGGAACCGCTGACCGTTTCGAAAGACGGCGGTAAGGTGGATGCCATCACGGCCTCGACCATCACCAGCCGCGCTTTCCTGCTCGCAGTCAACAATGCTTACAACGCTTACAAGGCAACGCCCGCCTCAGATGCTCAGACGGGAGCCACCCAACAAGTAAAGAAGGAGGATTAAGGTATGAACGCAATACAGATTATCAAGAATGGCATCGTCAAGGAGAACCCCACGTTCGTCCTGATGCTCGGTATGTGTCCCACGCTGGCCACGACCACCTCTGCCCTTAATGGTATGTCGATGGGACTGGCCACGATGGCTGTGCTCATCTGCACCAACTTCGTGATCTCATGTCTGAAGAGTGTCACCCCCGATAAGGTGCGCATCCCTGTGTTTATCGTGGTGATTGCTGCTTTCGTAACCATCCTGCAGATGGTCATCAAGGCCTTCCTGCCTGACATCGACGCAGCCCTCGGCCTCTTCATCCCGCTGATCGTGGTGAACTGTATCATCCTCGGACGTGCGGAGGCATTCGCCGCCAAGAACTCGCCCGTGGCTTCCCTGTTCGACGGTATCGGTATCGGCCTCGGCTTCACGCTGGGCCTGACGCTGCTCGGCATCTGCCGTGAGTTGCTGGGCTCAGGCTCCGTCTTCGGACTCACCCTGATTCCTGAGACCTACAACATCCTGCTCTTCGTGCTGCCTCCAGGTGCATTCATCACCCTCGGCTTCCTGATCGCCATTGTCAACAAACTTAAGAAAGCATAAGCATTATGGAATATATACTGATTTTCATTAGCGCCATCTTCGTGAACAACATCGTGTTGTCACAGTTCCTGGGCATCTGTCCGTTCCTGGGCGTATCGAAGAAGATTGACACCTCGCTGGGTATGTCGGCTGCCGTGGCCTTCGTGCTGACGCTGGCCACCATCGTCACCTGGCTCGTTCAGAAATATGTGCTCGATGCTTTCGGCCTGCAGTATCTGCAGACGATCGCTTTCATCCTCGTGATCGCCGCCCTCGTGCAGATGGTGGAGATCGTGCTGAAGAAGGTGTCGCCAGCCCTCTATCAGGCACTGGGTATCTTCCTGCCACTGATCACGACCAACTGCGCCGTACTGGGTGTGGCCATCCTCGTGATCCAGAAAGACTACAACCTGTTGCAGTCGGTGGTGTATGCCTTCTCCACGGCCCTTGGCTTCGGACTGGCCCTGACCGTCTTTGCCGGCATGCGCGAACAACTTGAACTGGTGAAGATCCCCAAGGGCATGCAGGGCATGGCCATCGTGATGCTCTCCGCTGGTCTGCTCTCGCTGGCCTTCATGGGCTTCTCCGGTGTCGATGGCGGTCTGAAACTGCTCTTCGGCCTCGACTAAACAACTACTGACTAATATATATGGGAGCGTCTTGCATCGCTATGGTGCAAGGCGCTCTTTTTATCTGAGTCTCGCGCGCGCGTGAAAATGTGTTTGAGGGTGTAACGGTGTGACAATGCCGATAAACACTGGCGGTGCACCCCTTTTTCGAGGGTGTACATGCCGATGTACAAAGGGATGTGCCACCCGTGACACCCTGTTTT
>FLNY01003125.1_pt1 | contig 42827 bp, 24 predicted proteins | sample 1140381 | NCBI WGS metagenome assembly FLNY01 (sample SAMEA3878172, study PRJEB12797) | bioreactor metagenome | biome: Moose rumen | place: Sweden | collected 2011-10 | reverse complement strand
GGTGAACTGCTGGCGGGCGACGTACACCACATCGAGGCGGTCGTCGACGTACTCGCGGCCGATGCCGTAGACGGGGTTCATCCACTCGTCGTAGCCAATCTCCTCGGCGGCATAGCGCTGGCCCCGATTCCACTCGTAGCGGATCTCATAATAGTAGTAGCCGTTGTGGTTGTAGAAGGCCTCGGTGCGCTCGGTCTCCTCGCCACGCTGGCCGTTAGGCTGGCAGCGGCTCACGGAGCGCAGGGTGCAGCGGTCCTGGGCGTCGAACTCGTAGTCGACGTAGTAGCTCTTGTCGGTGTCGTCGTAGGTGCCGTCGCCGAGGCGGGTAAGCTTCGACGTCAGGTAGCCGTGCTCATCGTAAGTGTAGGTCGTCTTGAAGTTGAGCGAGCCGTCGGCCAGGCGGCTGACGATGCTGTCGCGCAGAACGGTGGGTGTGCCGGCCTGCGGCGCCTTCAGCCCGTAGAGGGCCGGAGCCTTGAAGGTCTTCACTTGTGCCGACGCACCGAGGGTGACGGCCGTCAGCAGAAGCATCAATAGTGTCTTTGACTTGTTCATGTTGCTATATACATAAGGTTATGTCTACATAAGCGGCTCGCCGATGCTGAGCGAGTGGATGATGCCGTCGACGTTCTCGTCGATGTAGATGTGTTGGAACTCCAGACGGCCATATTCGTCGGTGGAGAAGAAGTTGCGCGAGGTGATTGGGTCGCCGCAACCGCGATAGCGATTGATCTGCAGATACTTCACGACGGGCGTCGTCACCATGATGTAGGCAACGGTCGAACCGTCGTAGCTGAAGGCGGTCATCACCTCCTCGCCCTGCAGTGTGAAGGTGAGCAGGCGGTATTCTGCGCCCTCCACCTCGTCGACCTCGTCGGTGACGGTCAGCTGGTCGTAGAGACCTTCGACCTGCTGCGGCACCTTCTCAATGGCGTCGCCCAGGGCGATGACGTCCTTGATGCCCTTATGATCGAGCACGAAGTCGGGGCCCAGCACGACGACGCGATAGTCGGCCTGCTGCTTCGCATCCCTCGTCGGGAAGAGGTCTGGAGCAGGCTGATAGCTGCCTATGAACTCCTTGAGGGCGGAGAACTCCGACCGGTCGAGTGTGGACTCCAACTGACTGGTCACCTCGTCGTTGGGGATGAGGAATACATACTCATAGTTGCCCAGGAACGAGTAGGCGGCGGCCAGCTGCACCTGCGAACTGTCGTTGCAGGCGAGGAAGGTCATGCGGTCGTACATCGCCGGATCGGGCACATTGGTGTTGATGGCATGGGGCTGTCCGAAGCCGTGCTCAGACTTGCCCTGTGCGACGAGGCGCGCGTCGATGGAGCCGTCAGCGTTCTCGCGGGTGGCATAGGTCATGGTGTTGGCGATGCAGTCGCCCCGGTCGTTCTGTTCCACCCCGAGGAAGAATACCATGGCGTGCTTCTTTGGGAGATAAAGGGCCAGCTGCCCGGGCGTGGGCTTCAAATTGCCGAAACGATGGAAGTCAGACTTCATGACAATGCTGTAAGCCTGGACCTTGTCGGTCGGGCCGTTTCCTTTCTGACTGTCGCCACACGAGGCCACACCAAAGGCAACGATGGCGATGAAAGCGATTAAGATGATTGTGATTCTTTTCATATGGAGGAATGTTTAATTAGTTGATGACCATCTTTTTACCGTTCACAATGTAGACGCCTTTCTTCAAGGAGCCCGGGGACGAAGTCGACAGCTTCCGCCCGCTAAGGCTGTAGACGGCATCGGGCTCCGGCTGGCGACTGACGGTGCTGATGGCATCGGCCTCGTCGGCGCGGATGATGCGCAGGGGGCGCTGATGGTCGGCTGGCATGAAGACGTGGAGCCATGCCTTCTGCGGACCGATTGCCGTGGCTTCGAACAAGGGTCTGAAGGTGGGCTGTCCGGAATCCGTGTCGAGCACATAGTTCATATAGCCGCCAGATTCCAGCGGTTGGACCATCGTGGTTTCAACGGTGCCTCGCAACAGGTTGGCATATTCCGTATGGGAATCCTTGCAGAGCACGCGGTATTCGCCCGGCTCGCCCTCGATGTAGAGGCCCTCATAGGCCGGCGCGTCGCTGATACGCAGGGCCGTGACCTCATAGTTCTGGCGGTTGAAGCCGGCGATGATGTAGGCCCGCAAACCCTCTACACTGCTGAAGTCGAGGTCGTCGTCGGCACAGTAGGTGTCGGCATTGGTGGTCAGGCGGATGGTCTTATAGCGCACCACCTCGAAGCGCAGCGTGTCGGTGACCAGGACCTCTTCCTTCATGTTCAGGAGCTGTGCGTGAATGGTGTGCAGGCCACGACGCAATTCCGACGTACTGATCTCCACATCGTCGTCTGCCTCAATAGTCTGTATTAGGGCATCGGCCACATTGTCGTCGAACCATGTGCGTAGTAGCATGCGCTCGTCGTTTTTTTCTTTCAATATGAAGTAACGGGTGTAGGGGATTGAGACGGAACCGTCAATAGCCGTTGTCTGCAGATGAATTGCGTGCAAGCCGGCATCGAGCCCGTCGAGGTCGATACTGACAGAGGCATCAGGTCGGCCTATAAGATGCATGGTCGATGCGTCGTTGTCGAACCAGTAGCGGGCCGAGGCTATCTCAGACGGCTTTGAGGGGAGCACTAAGTAGGCCGTCAACACAGGGGAAGCTGTGCCGTCGGCAGCCAAAGCCTGATAGTGGAGGGCATGTATGCCACCGCCTAATCCTTTAGTGTCTACTTCAAGTGAATTGTTCACGACGTTGGTCGTATGCATAGTCTTCACGTCGTTGTCGAACCAGTAGCGGGCGCTCATGGCGCTGAGTGGCGCGGCTGGTACACGGAAGAAGTAGCGCGTGAGCACCGAGCTCCACGGACCGCTGCTCTGACGCACCTGCAAGTGCATCGCGTGGATGCGCCCTTCGTCCAGCATACTTATGGGCACGCTCAGCGAGCCAGTGTTGGTGGCTACGGTGCCAGTCTTCAGGGTCGACGCATCGTTGTCAAACCAGTAGCGATAGCTGAAGCCCTGCGCGCTGCCGCCTAAGGTGAGCACTCCTGCAAGGAGCATGAGGATAAACCGTTTGCGCATAGATGTGCTACTCTACGTTGATGGTCACGCCGATGTTGCCGTTATCTTTCTCCTTAGCCTTCACCGTGAACTTCTTCACGATGGCCGTCGACGGCACGGGGTCGAAGGGGGCCGAACCGCCGTAGATGCCCACCTGCGTGTCATCGTCGCCCAGATACTTGGCCGCAGCTTCGTCGGTCAACTCGAAGGTCTCTCCGTCAGTGAAAGAGCCCCGATAGGTCTTAAACAGGTTCTCATAGCCATAGACCATCTGATTGTCGCCATCGGTATGGTTAACGAAATAGTCATTGCCATTTATCGAACTTATACCAACACAGTTTGCATAAGAGGCTGAAGCGCTGAGAGAATAATCATGATAGCTTCCGGCATTGTAGATGATGGAATTACGCGCATTGAGCTGTGAAGGATTGCCATATGTAATGAAGCAATGGTCTATAGTGAGGAAGGTTCTCAAGCCACTCGCTGAGGATATGCCTAAGATGCTATTGGTGCAGTATGCCTGCGTCGAGGAATTATCATACAATCCGACATAGTTAACATGACAACTAATGCACTTTACAAATAAAGCATCAGCTATAAGATAATAATTGATTCTACATTTGCTAAACGTAATCTCATCGGTGAGACCACTCCCGTATGTATTTACTTGGTGCTCGAAGCGCACACCTTCAACACTCATTTTCTTTGGGAGCTGCTGCCCTTTAATTTTTATGTATCCGGCGATGGTGGTCGGGGTTGTCTGCCCGTTCGTCATCATGCCCGCCCCCTTCAGGCTGATGGCCTTCTGGATGGTGTCGGGGCTGTTAAAGGTTCCGCTGGAGAGGGTGATGACGTCGCCGTCCTGTGCGGCTGCATAGGCTTCCTTGAGGGCATCCTCGCCATAGAAGGCTGAGAGTTTGTCGTTGTGGGTGAGCGTGGCGATGAGGTTGGTCTGTGCCACAGCGTTCAGACAGGCTGCTGCGACAAAAGCTAAACAGAGAAGAAGTCTTTTCATAATAAATGATGTTACGATTAGGATTGTTTTACTTTGATGTATCCCTTGGCGATGCCCTCCTTGACGAGCTGCGCCATGTTGGTGACGCCGAGTTTGCGCATGATGCGCTTGCGGTGGAACTCGATGGTGTTCTGCGAGACGAAGAGGCGGTCGGCGATGTCCTTGGTCATGAGGCCCTCGGCAATGAGCTTCAGGATCTCCTGCTCGCGGTCGGAGAGGGGCTGATAGCGCTCCATCTGCTCGCAGCAGTCGCGGAAGTGCGGACTGAAGTAGTTGTTGCCCTCGAGCACACTGCTGATGGCCGTGAGCAGTTCGGTGGTGTCCTCCTTCTTCATGACGATGGCGTTGACGTCGCAGGCAATCATCTGGCGCAACGTCCACAGCTCGTCGTGGATGGTGTGGAAGATGAAAGCACTGTCGGGCGAGAGGGTTTTCAGGCTCTTGACGAGCTCGATGCCGCTCATGTCGGGCAGCTCCACGTCGATGATATAGACGTCGTAGGGAAGATTGACGGTGCGCTCTATGGCCTGCCGGGCGTTGGTGACGCACTCCACGGTGGCGAAGGTCGTCATGGAGGCCACGAGGGTTTTCAGTCCCAGCGCCACAATCTCGTGGTCTTCGATGATGAGCAGCGAGGCTTTGGCTTTTTGATTCCCGGTTAGCGGTTGTGTTATATGGTTATTCATACGTGGCAAAGGTAATAAAAAAACAGCAAAGAACGGGTGCTCTTTGCTGAAAAATTGGGGGGTAGCGGCGAAAAACTACGGCAAGCCGTAGCATCCGACGGTGCTATCCGCAACTGACAGTCAGCGCCCAGCGGTCAGCCTCCTGTTTCGTGCTGAGGCTATAGCCGATGCTGGCAGCACGGTCGGTCATCGACTGCAGGCCAATGCCTGAGCCGTCGCCGGGCTTCGCTGGGCCGTCGGAGATGATGGTCAGCCGTGGCCGACCGCCGTTGAATGTCAGGCTGACGGTGGCCTTGGCCTGTTCGCCCTGATGCTCAATGATGTTGCCCACGGCCTCCTGTGTAATGCGGTAGAGCTGATAGCTCGTATCGGCCGACAGCCCGTCCCAGGCGCCGCCGTCGGCCTGGAAGCTGATGGTGGGCGCCTCGATGTGGCTCAGATAGTAAGACAATGCGTCAGGCAGGGTGACACCTCCGGCGAACTGCGGCGGCATGAACTCATGAGAGAGGTGGCGCAGCCGAGTGCGCAGTGTGCTGACTTGCTGGCCGATGGCTTCGCGGTCGGGCTCGGGAGCGCGGAGCTGCATGCCGATGGCCAGCAGTTCGTTGCATGCGCCGTCGTGCAACTCGCGGGCAAAACGTGAGCGCTCCTGCTCGATGCCCTCGACGTACTTGCGCGTCTCGCGCATCGCGGCCTGCTGTCGGCGCTGCCTGATCCAGAGGACCATGAGGGCTATGATGGTCGACAGCAGCAGGAGTGCTGCCGCCAACAGACCAATGCTGCGCTGGCTGCGGGCCTGACGGGCCTCAAGCTGGGCCACCTGCAGTTCCTTCTCCATCACCCGATAGTTCGTGGCCAGTTCGTCGAGACGACGGTCGCCCGCGGCACTCCGCAATGAATCGGCCAGCGCATCGGCCTCAGTGCGCAGCTTGTAGGCCTGTTCGTAATGGCCGAGGGCGGCCATGCAGCGGCTTTTTTGATAAAGCAGCTTGTGTGGGGGTATGACCTGTTGCAGCTGCATGAGCTGCTCCAGCCGGGCGATGGTCTGCAGGGCTTCCTGATAGCGCCCCTGCTCAGTGAGGATGATCATCCGCGACTCCAGGATGCCGGCAGCGGCAGTGTTGCCCGGAGGCAGGGCGGCGGCTATCTGCTCACCACGCTCCAGATAATGGTTGGCTAGGGGCGACGAGGGCTGGCTCGACAGGGCCTTGAGCAGATAGTTGATGGTCTTGAGCTTCAGCGGCGTACTGTCGGTGCTGTCGGCAGCCTCGAAGGTGGCGGTGAGCAGACGGATGGCCTCGTCGGTGCGCAGGCTGAACAGCAGAGCGACGCCCTTGTTGGCCTGCGCCGAGAGCCGTTCCACGTCGTCGCCGGCTGCCGTCGCTGTCTTAGCAGCCTTTTCGGCGTAGTCGATGCTCTCCTCATATCGTCCCATTTCGGCAAAGAGCACGCTGAGATTGTTGGCCAGATAGGCCTCGCTGTCATGATTGCCGGCACTGAGGGCTGCCTGCAGCCCCTGCTCATAGAAGATGGCAGCCGAGTCGTTCAGTCCCAGCCGACGGTAGGCTATGCCTGTATTACCGCAAAAGACAGCATAGTCCTCATTGCTGCCGAACTGCAACAGGAGCGGGCCGGCACGACGGGCCCACTCGACACATGCTCGCATGTCACCCAGGACATTGTTGGTGGCCGACAGCTCTGCATAGTATTGCGCCAACAGTGAGTCGTCCTTCGCCGGACAGGCATCAAGCCCCGACAAGAGGCAAGTCAGAGCCGAGTCGGGCCTGTCCATCATGTTGTGATATTGAGCCATGGCCAGCAGGGTCTCGGCACGTCCGCCGTCGTCATGGCTCTCGACAGCAACGTCGTGGGCATGCACCAGCAGCACCCATGCTGAGTCGACATCGTCGTTTTCGAGCATCTGCTCCGATTGGGCGATGAACTGCTCCACCAGCGGACGGCTGTCGGGCTGTTGGCTGCAGGCTACACAAAGCACAAGGGCAAGGGCTGTCAGGATTTGCTTCATCTTATATTTAGTTTGGTTCAAGTTTTTTTTGACGCGTCAGCCCTTGCGCACCTCAATGACGCAGTTGGCGGGCTGCCTGATGTTCTCGTCGATGGTCACCGAGCCGATGCTGTCGGCAACGATGTGGCCGCTGGAGGGGTTTTTGATGTTCTCGATGTGACCGCGGATATCGGCCTCAACGTCGCTATACTCGAAGACACGGTCGCAGAGGGGGTCGAAGGTGCAGTTCTCGAGCACCAGGCGATCGGCATAGCAGAGGAGCTGCTCGCCGGAGAGGTGGCAGTTGACGAGGCGCACGTTCTTCGAATGCCATGCCAGATATTCGCCGTCGAGCTCAGAGTCGCGGATAGTGATGTTCTCGCACTCCCAGAAGGAGTCCTTGGTGACGATGTGGGCGTCGCGCAGCTCGACGTTCCTGCAGTATTGGAAGACGTACTTCGAGTCGCTGCGGAGGCCGTCGATCTCGACGTTTTCGCAGAACATGAAGGGATAGGTGCCGTCGTGCAGGCGCAGGTTGCGGGCCCTGATGTTGCTGCATTTCCAGAAGGTCTCGTCGGCATCGTTGATGATGACATTCTCGAGGTACATGTCGTGCATCTCGCGGAACATCTTGGGTCCGTCGATACGGGTGTTGCGCATGTCCATATGGTCGCTGTACCAGAGGGCCGAGCGGGCTCCGACGTCAAACTGGCAGCGGTTGATCTTGAAGCCATGGACGTGCCAGAAGGGGTACTTGCCCCAGAAGCGGCAGTCCTCAGCCTCAATGTCCGAGCATTCTTTGACGGCACTCTCGCCTTCACCGATGGTCACCTGTTCCAGCCGGGTGTCGTGGGTTTCGAAGAGCGGACGTTCACCTTCGAAATGTTGATTCTTGATGATTTTCATTTCTGTATTCCATTTGTCGCTAATTGTGTCGCAAAGTTACTAACTTTTCCCCAATTGGGCGGTATGATTTAAATAATATTTGTAACTTTGCGGCATGAAAAGACATTTCTTTGCACTTTTTGTATCTTTTCTCATCACGCCGGGGACTTATGCCCAGGGCGTGGCCTTTTCTTCTGACCACAGGAGCGACGACTCGCTGCGCGTGACCAACTTCAGCCTCGGATTGATTCACCATACGGATTCGCTGCAAGGACTTCAGATGAACGCCATCAGCAACATTGCGCAAAGCATGACGGGCGTGCAAATGTCGGCGTTGTCGAATGTGGCGGCCACGCCCTTCCGCGGGCTTCAGCTGAGCGGCATCTCAAACATCGCCATGGGCGTGGAGCGAGGCACGCAGCTCTCGGGCGTGCTCAACGTCTCGTCGGGCTATATGCGCGGCCTGCAGATGGGAAGCTACAACTATGCGGACTCGCTCAACGGCTCGCAGGTGGGACTCATCAACGTGGCACTGGCTCATCCACGGGGCTGGCAGGTGGGCATCATCAACTATACTCACGACACGATTGCGCACAAGATAGGACTGGTGAACGTGAATCCGCTGACCGACATCGACCTGATGGTCTATGTCGGGACGGCGTCGAAATTCAGCACGGCGCTGCGCTTCCGCAACCGCAGTACATATAATATAATAGGTGTAGGCACCCACTACATGGGGCTCGACGAACGATTCTCGGGTTCGCTGCAATATCGCATCGGGCAGTTTTTCAGTCTGCCAGGCGAGCGCTGGTCGCTGAGCGGCGACCTGGGCTTCTCGCACATAGAGACTTTCGAGCAGCGGTCGCAGAACAGTCCTGAACGGCTGTTCGCCCTTGAGGCCCGCCTGAACGCCGACTACCAAGTGACGCCCTACTTAGGGGCCTTTGTCTCTGTGGGCTACACTGATTCACGTCATTACCACCATGCCCGTCACTATCGCAGCCGTCCGCTGATTGAGGGGGGACTGACGTGGAGGGTTAGGAAGGAGACTCACCCCCAGCCCCTCACTGTGAGGGAAAGGCTACGGGTCGACGAGCTTTGCTCGGGAATGGGGAGTGGAATGACTTGCCGTGGGATGCATTCGGAAAGGCAGGACTGTTTACTCTCCTCCCAGCAGGATGGGGCCGGGGGTTGGTCTCCTTTTCTTACAGCCGGTCTTGAGGTTACGGGCATCAATGCTTTTGTGCACCTCTTCGACCGCTTCGTGCTCGACGCTGACTATGCGCAGACGACAATGCACACGTGGCGGCGGAACTTCAGCCACGGGTTCGTGTGGGACAACGACCAGTTCTCGACAAACCTTTTTGCCCACCCCTACCATGGCAACCTTTACTTCAACGCGGCTCGCTCGTCGGGGCTGAACTTCTGGCAGTCGGCTCCCTTCGCCATGGGCGGCTCGCTGATGTGGGAGTTCCTCGGCGAAATAGAACCGCCGGCCGTCAACGACCTCATCGCCACCACCATGGGTGGCATCTGCATCGGCGAGATTGCCCACCGCATCAGCGACCTGCTGATTGACAACCGCTCGCAGGGCTTCAGCCGCTTCGTACGCGAGGCGGCAGCTATGCTGGTCAACCCGATGAAGGGCCTCAACCGCATCATCAGCGGCGAAGCCTGGCAACTGAGCCCGCAGCGCGGCACACCCGGCCACGGCCCACTGGACTTCAGTCTGTCGGTCGGCGACCGCTATCTGGCCGACGACGGTGCCCTCTTCCGCGGAGAGCACAACCCCTACGTGAACCTCTACATGGAGTACGGCGAGCCGCTCAATCAGGAGGGCGCCAACCGCCCCTACGACTTCTTTGACGCCGAGCTGACCTTCGGCTTGAGCGGCAACCAGCCGCTCGTGAACTCACTCAACCTGCTGGGACGTCTGTGGAGCACGCCAATGATTGAGGGCCAGCGCTTCAATGCCGAGTTCGGGTTCTATCAGCACTTCAACTACTACGACTCGCGACCCGTGAAGGACGGTACCAGCCTGACGCCCTATCGTATCAGCGAGGCAGCCGCCGCCGGCCCCGGACTGATTATGCAGATGCCCGAGGTGGGCACCCTCACGAAACTCGAGCAGCGCGTCTTCCTGAGTGGCATCTTGCTCGGCGGCACAAAGAGCGACTACTACAACGTCATCGACCGCGACTACAACATGGGTTCGGGATTCTCCGTGAAGTCGAAGACCCACATGGAGCTGCGCCACTTCGGCCGCTTCATCCTCAAAGCCAGCTACTTCCGTCTGTTCACATGGAAAGGCTACGAGAAGAAAGACCTCAACACCATCAATCCGCTCTACCTGAATGCCCAGGGCGACCGCGGCAATGCCAGCCTGCTGGTCATCAATCCGATGACCGAATTCGACCTGACGCCGAAGCTCAGTCTCGTTGGCGCCGCCAGCTACTTCATCCGCAACACCCACTACAAGTATTATCCAAACATAAAGGCCCGCACGTTTGAGATTCGTGCGGGCCTGACATGGCATCCGTAACACAGATTATCATCGCCAGAAGCGCGACGTGATGTCCTCAAACGTGCCGTCGGCCGTCTGCCGGTAGAGGCGCTGGTTCGTCGTACGCTGCTTCAGGGGACCGAGGTGGCGGATGTAGGGCCCGATCTTGATGTAGTCGAAGTCGCGCTTTTGCACTGCCGAAGGAATGCGCAGCCGACCGCTGTACCAGGCCACGCGCAACTGCGGATAGCGCTCGTGGACGTATTGCGCCAGCCGGTTGATGCCCACGGGGTCAGCATCGCCGCCCATGAAGGCAATGCAGGTGATGTCGGCGCCGTACTCGACGACGAAATCGTCGAGCACACCAGTGTCGAGCGGCTCGCCGACGTCGTCCCAGAGAAACTGGCTGTGGCAGCCGGGACAGCGGCATGGGCAGCCCGAGATATTGATGGCCAGCGTCGTCTCGTCAGGAATTTCCTGAAAGACGACGCCGGTGTTAACGTATTTCAGCATAATTGTTCTACGACATATCACGCCGTGGCGTAATATCTTCTTGCGGCTTCCTCCTGGCGGGCCTGCGAGAAGTTGGAGACGCGCTTCAGGTAGCCGATGATGCGGGTCATGTAGTCAACGTTCTTCGAGTGGCAGTGGGGGCACTCCTTGAGGTAGCGCTTGTCGATGTGGCCGCAGTCGTTGCAGACGGTATTGGGAATGTTGAACGTGAAGTAGTTGCACCCCTCCTGGGCAGCCACCTTCAGCAATTGCTTGTACTGCTCCTTCGACAGATGCTCCTCGAGGTTCATGTGGAGGGCCGAGCCGCCCGTCAGGTGCTCGATGTAGGGGGCACCGTGGAGTTTGAACTTGTCGATGATGGAGAGCGAATCGTCCTCGACGACATAGAAATAGGAGTTATAGCAGTCACGGGGCACGAAATAGCCGTCCTCGCGGTCCCACTTGGCATGCTTCACGCCGACATTCTCGGCCGGGATCATCTCGCAGTTGAACATCACATCCTTCGTGCGATACTGCTTGTTATACTTCTCAATCAGGCCCAGGATGCTCTGCACGAAGCGGAGGTAGTCATCGTTGGGCGTGATCTTGAGGCCCATGAACTCGGCAGCCTCGACGAGGCCGTTGATGCCGATGGTCAGGTACTGGCGGCCTATGTTGATGTAGCCGGCATCGAACAGCGGCAGCATGCCGTTCTTCTGCAGTTCCTTCAGGTTCTCATTGTAAGCCAACTGCACCTTGTGGCAGAGGTCGATGACCTCGGAGAGATACTCCAGATAGTCCTGACCGTGGTTGACGGCATACTGGATGCAGCGGTTCAGGTTGATGGTCAGCACCGACTTCGAACCGGTGGAGACGCCGCCGGCACCGAGCGTATACGAGAATCCGTTGTCGGTGATCTCATTGCGCAGGCGGCAGCACGAGGAGAGCGAGTCGGCATTGTCGCTCATGTAGGTGAAGAACGAGTGTCCCTCGGCATACATCTCGGCAGTAAAGTCGCCCCACTCCTGATCGAGACATTCGCCGTTGCCGTCGGTCAGCAGGGCCATCGTCTCAACGGGGAAGGTGAGCAGCGTCTTCGTGCGCTCCTTGTTGAACCACTTCATGAATCGCTTCTGCAGCCAGGAGAGACCGTTCCAGTCGGGCTTCTCGCCGTTGGGGAAGTAGAACTCGCCGAAGATCGACTCGAAATAGTAGCGGTCGTAGTAAGCCACATTCCAGAACACGGCCTGATAGTTGCGGGCGCCTGTGGGCTGGTTGAGGGTGTAGACAATCTGCTCGAAGCAGTCGGTGATGACCTTGTCGATGGTGCGCTTCTTGAGCGAGAGGTCGACCACTTCGTCGGCGCGGTCGTAGTAGTCTTTGCCGTACTCCAGGCCGAGGAAGTAGTTCATGTACATGAGGAACTCAGGCGTGGCGCAGGCACCGCTGAGCATCGACGAAACCATGAACACCATGTTGGCGAAGCCGCCGCAGAACGACTTCAGGTTGGTCGGAGCGGTCGAGTTGCCTCCGATGGAGGCCGTGCCGCCGATGAGCCAGGGGTACATCGTGATCGAGGCGCAATAGTTGGCCAGACTGGTCTCATCGTTCTTATAAATAAAGTGGTGGGTCAGTTTGTCGATGTACTCGTCGGCCAGCTGCTTGCCGTACATTTTCTTGATGCGCTCGGTCAGCAGGCGGCGGTTCAGGCGGATGAAGTTCGATTTGGGCAACTCGCCGATAAGCGTCGCAATGTTTTTGTGTTCAACGTTGGCATTGGCGTCGTACTTTGAACCGGTGGCCGCATTGACTGACTCCATGTACTCTGAAAGGAACTGCATCTTCTGCAGCGTCTCGCGGTCCTCGGTATGCTCCTGACGATAGAGGATGAAGGATTTGGCCACGCGATAGTGACCTTCGTGCATCAAGGCCTCCTCCACCTGATTCTGGATGTCCTCGACGGTGATGTCGTCGTGAATGTCCAAGTGACTGAGAATCTTCGAGATAGTGCCTAGGTCAGAGGGCTCGTCAACGCTCTGGAACGCCTTGATGATGGCGTTCATGATCTTGTCGAGCGAGAAGCGGTCTTTAGAACCATCCCGCTTCGTGATGGTAAAGTTCTTGATTTCCATTATTGATAATTTATCTAATTTATTGTCGCTTTCCTGCCTGTGAAGTTTGCCGTTTTGGAAAACTTTTCTTTTTCCGCTTGTCAAAAAGTTATCCGTTTTGGTAAACCCGGAATCGGATGCAAAGGTACGAAATATATCTCATACGGCCATACGTTTTCCAATATTTTTTTGGAAAGCAACAAAAAAAAGTTCCCCGACCGCGGCGCTTCTTTGTCGGAGAAACGGCCCTTCTCAATCCAAGAAACGGCCCTTCTCGGAACCAACATAGAAGGGGTATATTGCATTCAAAAAGTGCCGTTATTCAATTGTTTTTCTCTACCAATGCTCCGTCTGTTGGCTTTATTCGTATTATATACGGAAAAAGCTCCTCTTGACGAAATTGTTGGCGAAAAGTTTGGTAGTCTCAATAAAGTTTCCGAACTTTGCAGGCGGAAATCTTATATAACCTTAAAAAATAAACGTAATGGCAGAACAATTGCAAGTGAAAGAGCTCGACCAGGTGGTCGTGCGATTCTCTGGTGATTCCGGCGACGGCATGCAGCTGGCTGGAAACATCTTTTCGACTGTCAGCGCCACGGTTGGCAATGGCATTTCTACTTTCCCTGACTACCCGGCCGACATCCGCGCCCCGCAAGGGTCGCTCAACGGCGTGAGCGGTTTTCAGGTGCACATCGGCGCAGGCAAAGTCTACACGCCAGGCGACCTGTGCGATGTGCTGGTGGCCATGAACGCCTCAGCCTTGAAGACTCAGCTGCGCTATGCCAAGCCGCAGGCCACCATCATCATCGACACCGACTCATTCGGTCCGAAGGATCTGGAGAAGGCTCAGTTTAAGACTCAGGACTATCTGGGTGAACTGGGCGTTGACGCCGACCGCGTCATCCAGTGCCCGCTGACGCAGATGGTGAAGGCAGCCCTCGAGGACAGCGGAATGGACAACAAGGCCATGCTGAAGTGCCGCAATATGTTTGCTCTGGGACTCGTCTGCTGGCTGTTCAACCGCGACCTGGAACTGGTCAATAATTTCCTGCGTGAGAAATTCGCCAAGAAGCCGGCCATCGCCGAGGCAAACATCAAGGTGGTGCAGGCTGGTTTCGACTATGGTCACAACACGCATTCGTCAGTACCCGCCACCTATCGCATCGAGTCGAAGGAGAAAGTGCCTGGACGCTATATGGACATCACCGGCAACAAGGCCACGGCCTACGGACTGATGGCTGCAGCCGAGCGCGCCGGCCTGCGTCTGTTCCTGGGCTCCTACCCCATCACGCCGGCCACCGACATCCTGCATGAACTGTCGAAACATAAGTCCATGGGCGTCATCACCGTCCAGTGCGAGGACGAGATCTCGGGCTGCGCTTCGGCCGTCGGCGCCTCGTTCGCCGGTGCTCTGGCCGCCACCAGCACTTCCGGACCGGGCGTCTGCCTGAAGTCGGAAGCCATGAACCTGGCTGTCATCGACGAGCTGCCGCTGGTCGTTATCGACGTGCAGCGCGGCGGTCCCTCGACGGGTCTGCCCACGAAGAGCGAACAGACCGACCTGTTGCAGGCTCTCTACGGCCGCAACGGCGAGAGCCCCATGCCCGTCGTCGCTGCCCTGAGCCCCACAGACTGCTTCTATGCAGCCATGGACGCTGCCAAGATTGCATTGGAGCACCTGACTCCCGTCGTCCTGCTGACCGACGCCTTCATTGCCAACGGCTCGGGTGCCTTCCGTCTGCCCGCCTCGATGGATGAGCTGCCGGAGATTCGTCCCCACTATGCTACGCCAGAGATGAAGGGCAACTACACGCCATACAAGCGCGACGAAGAGTCGAAGGTACGCTACTGGGCCATCCCCGGCCAGGAGGGTTACACCCACATCCTCGGCGGACTGGAGAAGGATGGCCGCACGGGTGCCATTACGACCGACCCAGAGGTGCACGACGAGATGTGTCGTCTGCGTGCCGAGAAGGTGGCCCGCATCCCCGTGCCCAACCTCGAGGTGGAAGGCGACCGCGAAGATGCCGAACTGCTCATCGTGGGCTTCGGCTCCACCTACGGTCATCTCTACTCAGCCATGGAAGATCTGCGTGCCAAGGGCCACAAGGTGGCTCACGCCCAGCTGCGCTATATCAACCCGCTGCCTAAGAACACCGCCGAGGTGCTCATGAAGTATAAGAAGGTGGTCGTGGCCGAACAGAATCTCGGTCAGCTCGCCGCCTATCTCCGCTCTAAGGTCGACGGCTTCGTGCCCTACCAGTACAATGAAGTGAAAGGCCAGCCGTTCGTGGTGTCAGAATTAGTTAACGCTTTTGAAGAAATCATCAAGAAATAATTCAGATCATGGAATATACATTCAACGACTATAAGAAAGGGCAGCCGCGTTGGTGTCCCGGATGTGGCGACCACTTCTTCCTGGCATCGCTCCACAAAGCCATGGCAGAGACGGGCGTGGCTCCTCACGAGATGGCCGTCATCAGCGGCATCGGCTGCTCCAGCCGTCTGCCCTACTACGTGAACACCTATGCCATGCAGACCATCCACGGACGTGCTGCAGCCATCGCCACCGGCGCCAAGGTGGCTAACCCGAAGCTCACCATCTGGCAGGTCAGCGGCGACGGCGACGGTCTGGCCATCGGCGGCAACCACTTCATCCACGCCATGCGCCGCAACATCGACATCAATATTCTGTTGCTCAACAACCGCATCTACGGTCTGACTAAGGGCCAGTATTCGCCCACCTCGCCGCGTGGCTTCGTATCAAAGTCGAGCCCCTACGGCACGGTCGAGGATCCTTTCCGCCCAGCTGAGCTCTGCTTCGGTGCCCGCGGCCGCTTCTTCGCACGCTGCGTTGCCACCGACGCTCCCGCCACCATCGAAGTGCTGAAAGCTGCCTATGAGCACAAGGGTGCCGCCGTGACTGAGATCCTGCAGAACTGCGTCATCTTCAACGACCACTGCCACGACATCGTCTACAACAAGGAAGGACGCAAGAAGAACGCCATCTACGTGCGCCACGGAGAAAAGCTCGTGTTCGGCGAGAACAACGAGTTCGGACTGGTGCAGGAGGGCTTTGGGCTGAAGGTCGTCGAAATCGGCAAAGACGGTTATACGCTCAACGACGTGCTCGTTCACGATGCCCACTGCGAGGACAACACCTTGCAGCTGAAGCTGGCCATGATGTCGCCCGAAGAGGGATTCCCCATCGCCCTTGGCGTCATCCGCGACGTCCAGGCCCCGACCTACGACGAAGCCGTCCATCAGCAGCTGGCCGACGTCTCGGCTCAGAAAAAGTACCACAACTTCATGGAACTGCTTGAGACGAATGACATCTGGGAAGTGAAGTAAGTACCCCCGAAAGTAGAAACATATTCAAAAAACGGCGATTTCATTGTATTCCGATATCGATGAAATCGCTGTTTTTTAATTTTGTCACATTTTATTTTTGTCCTGTTTCCTGAATTTAAGAAATCTTCATTTCTCTTCACTTTGAGAAATAGGGAAACACAATTGATACAAATATTAACGAAACATATCTGAATTTTATTTATATTTGCAGACAAATTCGCGAAATATTTATATCAACTAACTAATTTTTTACTTTTAACAAGAGGCATTATTATGAATTTGAACCTGAAAAAGACTATCCTGTGCGTGGGATTGTGCTCGTTATTCGGGCTATTGTCCACACCGCAAGCCTCGGCAGCCACGAACGAAAGCAACGCGGTTCAGCAGGCAAGAAAAGTGACGGGACGTGTCAGTGACTCCATGGGGCCGCTGATGGGTGCCACCGTAATGGAGAAAGGTTCGCGCGGCAATGGCGTGGTGACCGACCTGAACGGCCGGTTCAGCATCGACGTGCCCAGCGGAGCCACCCTCGTCTTCAGTTACATGGGCTACGTCTCGCAAGAGGTGAAGGCCAGCAACGACATGAACATCGTGCTGAAGGAGGAAGGCCACAACATCAACGAGGTGGTGGTCATCGGCTACGGCTCGCAGCGCCGTGAGACCGTCACCGGCTCGGTGGCCAATATCGGTGGCGAGAAGTTGAACCAGATTGCAGCCACCAACGCCGCTCAGGCCCTGCAGGGCCGCGTGGCTGGTGTGCTGATGCAGCAGACGTCGTCGCAGCCAGGTGCCGAGATGCAGATCCGCATCCGCGGTCAGCGCTCGCTGAACGCCAGCAACGACCCGCTGATCGTACTCGACGGTGTGCCCTTTATGGGTCAGCTGAGTGATATCAATCCTGCCGACATCAAGTCGATGGACATCTTGAAGGATGCTTCGGCCACGGCCATCTATGGCAGCCGCGGCGCCAACGGTGTCATCATCATCACCACCCAGAAAGGTGCTCAAGGTCAGCCTGCCAAGGTGAACTACAACGCCTACATCGGATTTAAGAAAGTGTTCCACAAGTATCCGATGATGAACACTGAGCAGTACATGAAGATGCGTAACTACGCAGGCCTCTACACCAACTCGCTCGACGAGGATGAGAACGTCGACACCGACTGGCAGGACCTGTTCTATCAGACGGGCATCACCCAGAGCCACGACGTGGGTATCACGGGCGGCAGCAACGGCGGCAGCTATAGCTTCGGTGCCGGCTACTACCACGACGAGGCCGTCATTCCCACTCAGGGCTACGACCGCTACAACATCCGCGGCAACTTTGACCAGATGGTGGGTGAATACCTGCGTTTCGGTCTCTCGACCAACACGAGCTACCGCGAGACGAAGGGTTCGAACGTGGGCGTCTACGGTGTGCTGTCGAAGACCCCGATGATTGATCCCTACGATGCCAACGGCGAACTGAAGCGCACGGTCGACATGCCTATCGACGGCGGCCAGTACGTCTGGACCAAGGGCCGTCTGCAGCAGCTGGAGGATCAATATTTGAACGAGAACAAGGGCATCGGCTCCTACAACACGCTGTTCGGCGAGGTGAAGTGCCCGTGGGTTGAGGGTCTGAGCTATCGCATCAACATCGGTCTGAACTACCGCTCGTCGAAGACTGGCGCCTTTACCGGCACCGGCATCGGCTCAAGCAACGCCAACGAGCCCAACTCTGCCTCGGTGCAGCAGACCGTGACGAAGAACTGGGCCGTTGAGAACATCCTCACCTTCGACCGCACGTTCAACGAGAAGCACCACCTGAACCTGACGGGCCTCTACTCCTCGGAGCGCACCTTCTATGAGCAGACCCACATGTCGGGCCGCGACATTCCTGCCGAGTATTTCCAATATTATAATATAGGTGCAGCGCAGAGCGACCTGACCGTCAACCCCGCCAACCAGAACTACTGGCAGAGCGGGCTCATCAGCTGGATGGGGCGTGCCATCTATACCTACGACAACAAGTATATGGCATCCGTCGCCTTCCGCAGTGATGCGTCGTCACGCCTGGCCAAGGGTCACCAGTGGCACACCTATCCCGCAGTGTCAGTGGGTTGGAACATTGCCCGCGAGTCGTTCATGCAGCCCTTGGAGTGGCTCGACAACCTGAAACTGCGTGTCGGCTACGGCGAGACCTCCAACCAGAGCATCGACCCCTACTCCACGCTCGGTGCACTCTCGACAAAGTACACTAACATGGGTACGAGCATGCTGACTGGCTACTACGTCTCGACGCTGCCCAACACCGAACTTGGCTGGGAGTACTCCTCGACCTGGAACTTCGGTCTCGACTACTCGCTGTTCAACGGCCGCCTCTACGGTACGCTGGAGTATTACGTCCAGAACACCCACGACCTGCTCCTCTCGGTCAACCTGCCCCCGACATCGGGTGTCAGCAGCTATATGGCCAACGTCGGCAAGACGCGCAACAAGGGCTTTGAGTTCTCCGTTAACGGTGTCATCCTCGACAACTACAAGGGCTGGAACTGGGAAGTCGGACTCAATCTCTATGCCAACCGCAACAAGCTGGTGGCACTGGCCTCGGGAGCCGAGGAGGACGTGAGCAACCGCTGGTTCGTGGGCCATCCCATCGACGTCATCTACGACTACAAGAAAATCGGCCTCTGGCAGGCTGGCGAGGAAGATTTGCTGAACATCCTGGAACCCGGCGGCAACATCGGTATGATCAAGGTGGAATACACCGGCGACTACGACGAGAACGGACTGCCCACACGCCAGATTAACACCGAGGACCGCCAGGTGATGGACATGGAGCCCGACCTCATGGGCGGCTTCAACACGACCGTCGGTTGGAATGGCTTCGACCTGAGCGTCATCGGCGCTTTCCAGGTGGGCGGCAAGCTCGTCTCGACCATCCACTCGAGCAACGGCTACCTGAACATGCTGAGCGGTCGCCGCGGACAGCTCGACGTGGACTACTGGACGGAGGACAACACCGGTGCCAAGTATCCCAAGCCCGGCGGCATGACGCAGAACGACAACCCCATCTACGGCTCCACGCTCGGCTATTTCGATGCCGGCTACCTGAAAATCCGCACCATCACCCTCGGCTACACCTTCGACCTGAAGCGCTTCGGCATCGACCGCCTGCGCGCCTACGCCACGGTGCAGAACCCCTTCGTGCTGTTCTCGCCCTACACCAACGAGTGCGGCCTCGACCCGGAGACCAACACGCTGTCGAACAACAGCGGCACGATGGCTGTCACGATGGATGGCTACAAGGGTGCCCACAAGATTCCCGTCATCGGCTACAACACGCCTTCGACGCGCAACTTCCTGTTCGGTATTAACTTAACTTTTTAACAGCTTACGATTATGAAGACAATATATCAAGCATTATTTGTGATGGCAGCCGGCTGTTCTCTGACGACCATGCTCAGCAGCTGCTCCGACGTGCTCGACGAGCAGCCCCGCACCATCTATGAGCCCGGATTCTTCAAGACCGACAAGGGCATCGAGGGCGGACTGGCCTCGCTCTATGCCAACCTGCGCAACGTCTACGGCAACGGCTACTTCCTCAACATCAACGAGACGGGCACCGACGAGTACACCTACGGACAGTCGGCCGACGGCAACTTCAAGGATGCCGACCTCTCGGGCGCCGGCTCGCTCACACCGTCGAGCAGCCGCAGCGATGTGCTCTGGAACAACACCTTCACGTTCATCAACACCGTCAACGGCATCATCGAGAATGCCGAGGAGGGCGACGTGGCCGAGAGCAAGATCGCCGAGGCTTACTTCTTCCGCGCCTTCTACTATTTCAACCTCGTGCGCACCTTCGGCGGCGTGCCCCTCGACTTCGGGGCCGGCGACCTGAAGTTCAATGCCACACCGTCGCGTACCTCGGTGCGCAACACGGTGCCTGAGGTCTACACCAAGGCCATCTTCCCCGACCTGCTCAAGGCTGTTCAGGACTTGCCCGAACAGCCCCGCGCCACCGGTGCTGCCGCCAAGAACACGGCCCGCAAATTTCTGGCCGAGGCCTACCTGACCTACGGCTGGTGGTTAGAGAACCCGAAGCAGATTCCCACCTATCCAGAATGTCAGCGCACCGACCCCGACGGCCATAACGCTGCCTGGTACTTCCAGCAGGCCTACGACGTAGCCGTCGCCGCCATAGAGAACCCCGGCGCCTATGGTCTCTGCGACACCTACTATGATGTGACCCGCTATACCAATGACCGTAATCAGGAAATGCTGCTCTTTGCCGACCACACCACCGAGAGTGCCCAGTACAGCGGTATGACTGAGAGCGGTTCGTCGTGGGGCTACGCCGGCGGTTCGTCGCCCGACAACTTCGCCGGATGGATGGCAAACTGGAACTATCCCACCATGCAGATGAAGTCAGACCAGGGCACCTGGATCAACCCCGTGCAGCGTGAGGCCATACAGCCTCTGGGACGCCCATGGATTCGCATGGCGCCATGTATCGATGCCATCGAGAACTTCGGCGACAAGTCGAAGGACTCACGCTACGATGCCACTTTCACCACCGTCTATCACGCCAACTGGGAAATAGGTGCCAACCCTGACATCGTTTATGTCGTGGGCAATGGAAACCAACCCATCCAGCGGGGCGAAGTCGTACTGCGTTTCCTTAACGAGGAGCCAGCTACTCCTGTCAGTTACAGCACTAAGAGTCGCGAACAAGCTTACATCGGTGCCGGAACACTCGACGGCTACAAGGAGTATGTCATCAACCCCGAGGCCATCAGCCGCCTGCGCTTCCCAGGCCCCTATAAGCTCGGCATGTACCCCTTAGAGAACATCTCGTCGACGGGGCAGCGACAGTTAGGCTCGCCCAACGGCCCCATCGCCCGCCCCTACAACATCGCCAAGTTCTCTGAGTTCTATCTCATCGGAGCCGAGGCTGCCGTCAAGGGTGCCACAACCAAGAGTGGATTCACGGCCCGCGAACTGCTCAACGTGCTGCGTGCACGCGCCGGCAAGTGGACTCACAAGGTGAACGGCGACACAGAGTACTGTGAGCCCTACGTGCGCGACTACAGCGCCGACCTCGTGGCTGAGACGCCTGCCACCATCACCATCGACTACGTCCTCGATGAGCGCATGCGCGAACTCTTTGGCGAAGGTTTCCGCTGGTTCGACCTGACCCGCACGCAGACCTGGGCCGAGAAGGCCGGCACCTATCGCATCTGCGGCCCGAAGAACACAGACTGGACGCCTGAGACTGTCACCCGCACCATTCCGGCCAGCTACTATCTGCGCCCGATTCCGCAGGGAACGATCGACGCCTTCGAGATGACCGACGAGGAGCGCACGGCCTATCAGAACCCGGCCTACCGCTACTAAACAATGTATGTGTCCAAGGGGGGGTTAAACATGAAGCGCATGGTCTAACTCCACTCCCCTCCTTAGCGCTCGAACTCCGTTCGCTTGCTACCGAAGGGACGCAAGAAAGGAGGGGTCGGGGGTGGTTGACTCCGCGCAAGTGTAAGCCACAGAACAACCGCTGATGTTATCAACCACCCCCAGCCCCTCCTTTCCAAGGAGGGGAGTAAAGCCCCCCGGAAGGACTGTCCCCAGCCCCTCCTTTCCAAGGAGGGGAGTAAAGCCCCCCCGGAAGGACTGCCCCCCGGTGTACGACGTGTACACCCCGTGTGTACTAACGTGTACACTCCCGGTAAAAATAAAGAAAGTAATGATGATGATATGAGAAGAAGAGTCCTTCTTGCTCTCGCTATCTGGCAAGCAATCGCTGCCATGGCCGACGACGGTAGCCGGTTGTGGCTGCGACTGCCCGCCGCCGTGCCGTCTGCCGTCATCGACGTCAGCGGTGCCGAACGGGCCAGTGACGACGAACAGACCACCATCCGTCTGGCTGTCAGTGAACTTCAGGCTCACTGGCAGGGACTGCCCGTTGCCCTCAGGCTCACCGACGAGCCGGGCATAGGGCGCGACGCCTTTCGGATAGCGAAAGTCGAGGAGGACTCTTTTCGCATTTCAGCCTCTTCAGCCAGCGGGCTGCTCTACGGTGCCTATTTCATACTGCGCTCGCAGATGATGGGCGACGGCTGCCTCTGCCAGACGCTGCCCCCCACGCACGAACTGACTGAAAGCCCCAAAAACGAGAAGCGGTCCTTCTCAGTCAAAAAAGCAGCACTTCTTTTCAAAAGAAGCACCGCTTTTGCCCGGGCAATGTGCTCCATTGGCGTCAACGAAGTGATACTCCCACCCTCTAATAATAAAAAGGTATCGGCCCTGGCCGACAGTCTGCGCCCTTACGGCATTGTCGTCACGTTCGATGCCACCCCCTCGGCCACACCGTTGCAATTGACCAGCGATGCCAACTGGACGGGCGACCACCTGAAGCAGTTCTCATGGTATGCTGCCGGTCGGCGCCTCTGGCAGCCCGACGTCTCCGACGAGCGGTTGGCCTACGAATGGCTCGCTCAGACCTTCAACGACAATCCCCATTTCATCATCACCATGCGCGACGCCCTGCTGAGCCCATCTGGCGCGGAATACGCCGAGCGCTTCCTCGAGACGTGGCAGCAAATGCAGTCATACATCGACGACGAGCGCTACGACGAGGTGCGAGAGCTGCTGCAAGTTCGCCTTGAGGAGGAAAATCAGTAGTTTGTCCCATCTTTTTTCATTTAGACAAATTTACAAACGCTTTTGAGACAAATAGAAACGTTCTTTTTCATAAAAGAATCTATCTTTGCAATCGGAAACAACAAACAAATCCACAAATTAAACGTAACATTATTACTCACTAAAAACCAAAACGATTATGAAAAAATTAGCTTTACTCTTTGCTGCCATTCTCGGCTTAGCCGGACAGGCAAATGCACAACAGTACGGCGAAGAGCTTACGCTGGGTTCCATCCGTGGCTGGGGATGGTCGGAAAAGACCATTGTAACCTCTGACGAGGAAATTCCACAGTTGCCCGCCAGCGTAAAAATTCCCGGCAACTGGGGTGATGTGAAACTCTACACAGGTTCTTTCGACGCCAACGACTACACAGGATTCAAGGTGGTGTTGGGCGAGGCTCCTGCCGAGGGTTCGGTTCAGTTCTATTATCGCAATGCTGCACAGGCGTCGTCCTACAGCGGCACCTATCTGCCTTGGGAAGAAGGCACCGTGTCGGAGGACGGGCTGACGTATACTGGCACCTTTAGTTTAGAGAACCTTGGCGATGATGCCATCATCACTCAGCTTGCATTGCAGAACCGCACCAGCAGCAGTGTGACTGTTATTATCAATGAGGTGTATCTTATTGATAAAGATGGTAATGAAGTACCGTCAAACGGCCTGAGCGCTACAGGTTGGAATGCTGCATCGATTACCCCGCTCACCGTGCCTGAGGGCGGCGAGTCGAAGGATGTCTATGAGTTCACCAGCCAGTATGGTGAAGTGGGTGTTGACTTCGGCGAGGTGCAGGAAATCGCTGCCGACCAGCCACATATCTTCACCCTCGTGAGCAGCGAGCCTATCCCCACAGGCGAGTTCCAGTGGAAGATTTATAATGAGGACGGGACACAGAGCTATGCCGCATGGACACTTGAGTCTGAAAACGTGGTGACCTACACGATGCCCGCCAACTACACGGGTATCTCCATCCAGCACTTTGTCAACACTACCAGCTATCTGCCGCAGGACATCAAGCTCTATCGCAAGATTGTAGGCGGCCCCATTGCCCGCGAGACCCTGCCCATCAAGGTTGGCAGCAACGGAAGTGCTGAGATTATCGACCCATTCCCTTCTTATGAACAAGGTGAGAACGGTCTGCCTATCGGCGTGGAAATCACCGGCAGCTACGGCGCAGTCGGTCTTTGGAAAGAAGCCTTCGAGGTTGGCGAATATATTGGCTACAAAGTCGTTCTTGAAGAAAAGCCCGAGGAGGGTTCTCTCCAGATATTCTTCCGCACAGAAACACACGGCAATTCGGGTGGAATCTATCTGCCTTGGGAAACAAATGAAGCCAATGGAACAGTATTGTCGGAAGACGGAACTACTCTGACGGGTGAGTTCGACATGGATGCCTTTGAAGGCGATAACACCGTACTTGTATTTGCCATTCAGAAGATTAAGGATTCCGGTTCTGTACGCTGCGTGGTCAAAGAAGTCTATCTGATGAATGAAGACGATGAGTGGGTGCCCACTCCGGGCATTGGACATGCCGCCTCAAGTTTGTGGAATCAGGGCACGACGTTTGCCGTTGGCGGCAGCTATGATTCTTCTGGCAACATCTATGATGCATATGTGAAGTTCAACGCAGCTAACGACTACCTCGGAACATACAGTGGCACTGTAGATGAAGGCACTTATCATCTCGTGACCTTCTACACCGAAGAACCTCTACCCGAAGGTGTACTGCCTTTAGTCATGAATATCGGACTTGATTGGAACACTTGGCAGTGGACATTCGAGAGCATTCCCTTCTCTATTGTCGACAAGGGCGAGAATGCTTTGGCAGTCAAGATTCCATTCAGCTACAACAGCCTCTACGTAGGTTACTACGGAAGCGAGGAAAACCTGCCCTGCACGGTTCGCTTCACAAAGATTGTCCGAGAGATCTACGAGGTCACGCCTAATGACTACATATTTAGCGTCGTTGGCGACATCAATGGCTGGAACAGTGACGCTCTCATGACACAGTCCGAGGATAATCCAGATGTCTTTACGGTGACACTGACCAACCGTCAAGTGAAGGAAGTGAAAGAATACGCATTCAAGATTCGTGCCAACAAGTCAGAGAATCTGTTTACTACAGAGAATCAGATTTGGATTCCGGAAAAGACTGGTGTCTATACTCTTACCTACACATTCAACCGTGCTGACAATAGCATCACCGTTGAAGCTGTCCGCACCGACAACTGCACATGGAGCGTTTCCTTCGCCAACAACGGCAACTGGGAGAAAGTCATGGTACGCGTGATGAGCGGTGATAAGGAACTGGCTAACGAGGAGGCTACGTTCTCGCGCCACAGCAGCAGCCAGGATGTCGACCTCTACACTTGGTCCATGAAGTCTGAGGACGTGCCCACGACGATCATCTTCAGCGACGGCAACGACACCACCACTGGCGAAATGGAATATGTCGACGGGAAGCAGTATGACTTCCTGACCACCACCGGCATTGCCAACGTGAAGGAAGAAGTCAAGGACAACGTCATTTACGACATGCAAGGCCGCCGCGTGGCACAGCCCGGCAAGGGACTCTTCATCATTAACGGTAAGAAGGTAGTATTGAAGTGATGCTCTTTTCATAACTCTACAATTATGAAAAAGACTCTGTTATCTCTAATGTGTGGGGTCTGTGCGACATCGTTCGCACAGACCCTCCCGGAGCCTCCTGAAATAGGCAGTTCGCCCATGCCTGTCGTGGCCGACCTCGGCGGTGCCATCCTCAATCCTGACGGGTCGGTGTTCACGGTCTATCCCGCAACTGTGACGCTCGAAGGGCAATGGTGCGACATCGCCTTATGGAAAGGCCCGTTCAGCATCAACGAGTATCCCTCATTCCGCGTTGTCCTTCAGCGTGGCACAGAAGAAGATGCCTTAGTTCAGATTTTTGCACGCAATCGTGCGTCAAGCCAGAATTATTCCGGTCCGTACATTCCGTTCAAGAAAAATCAAACAGTGCTTGAAGGCGACTTTGCAGACTACGACGACTCGGAACACCAAGGCGGATGGTTTGAAGACGACCCTGTCTGCACATGGTTTGCTCTCCAAAAGACCAACAAAGGTGACGAGAAGCGTACCGTCACTGTCGTCGAGGCAGTCATCATCGACGAGGATGGCAATGAGGTGAAGTCATGCAATGTGCGCAATGGCAGCTGGAAGCCAGCCCCTGGATGGATTGAGCCGGATCCTCTTTACGAGGCAGACGTCAAGTTCACCAGCAAAGGAGTGGTAGGTCTTTATGAAAGCCAGGTGAAGCCAGGCACTCTCCACTCATTCACATTCAACACGGCTGCCCCCCTGCCCGAAGGCTTCACTTTCTACGTGGTCATCAATGATGGCGACGACACCACTTACGACTATACCGTCCCAGCCGGTGTGACCAGCTATACCACACCTGCCATCGACGACGACTATCTCCGGTGCTATCTTGAGTTTGAAGGCGACTATCCTACGACCGTCAGATTCACCAGCATCACTCGCACCGTCGTTGATCCGTCACACATCGACGATGCTGTGAGCATGACCGGTGTAGCCCACCGGGACATCTATTCTGCTGATGGCGTAGCCCATGTCCGGAAGACTCATGGCATCAACATTGTGCGCGACCAACTGACTGACGGCACAGTAAGAGTGAAGAAGATTGCAAAATAAAACTAACTGTAACTTATTAAAAAATACTGTTTATGAAAAAGATTCTATGCTTATTATCTGTGATACTCTTTGGTGTGGGCCAGATGTCTGCATCTACCTCTAAGGTGTATGCCGACTTCTCGAACGTCACCACATCTGAGTATTCCACATGGGATGCCGAGACCCAAACACTTGCATGGAGCATTTCCTATGCTAATGCCATCAAGAATCTGGGCCTTCCTTCCGGCGACATTTCCAACTATGAGAAGATCGTCATCGAGTGTGAGGACATGGACGCTCAGAGCTTCCGGATTCTGGTTTATGTCGGTACAGAAGCTACGACCATTAAGGTCAGCAAAACTGGCGTCAGCGAGTTTAAGCTGAAAGACTATATGTCGGCCTCCAGCCTGCAGGATGTGACAGAGGTCTGTCTTTCCGGTGGTGATGAGGATGGCTCGGGCTCCGTACGTATCGTCAGTATGTACATGGAGACATTCGACGACGAAGTGGTTCAGAAGAAAGAAGCCGGATTGTCATTCTCCTCTGCATTGGTCATGCTGGAGCCCGGCGACCCGTTTGTTGCCCCGACGTTAAATAACCCCTACAATCTGCCTGTCACCTACAGTGCTGAGTCCGACCCGGAGGGGGCCATCACCGTTAATGCAACGACAGGCGCCGTCACACTTGCCGACGGAGAGCTCTCCGGTAGCGTGACGGCCACTTTTGCTGGAAACGATGAATATGAAGCAGGCTCTGCCAGCTATGCTATCCGCGTGAAGAAAAAAGATGTCGTGGAGGGCATTCCCCTGCACTACGACGTGGAGAACACAGCTGCCGACCTGCCTGACCCACCATTCCCCGGCATCGACGAACTGCCTTACATCGAGCCTCTGACCGACCCGTTCGAGTTCAGTGATGGCAGCGGACGTGCACTGACGTTTGACCAATGGTCGCGCCGTCGTGGCGAAATCGCACGTGAGCTGCAACACTACGAGCTTGGTGAAAAGCCTGCTGTCAGCATGGATGACATCGAAGCCTGGATGGACGGCAGAACACTCTATGTGAAGGTGACCGTCGGTGAAGAGTCGCTGACGCTGAACACCACCATTACCTATCCAACGACAGGCACAGCACCTTATGCTCTGCTCATTGGTGCCGACAATATCTCTCTGCCCAGCCAGGTCTATTCCACACGTCCTATTGCTCGTCTGAACCTGCCTGCCAGCCAGGTTAATGGCTACTCACAGTTTGGCGGCAACTCCAGCCGTGAGTTCAAGCGTCTCTATCCTCAATATGAGTCGAACGGTGCTTACATCGAGTGGGCATGGGGCATGAGTCGCATCCTTGATGGACTGCAGAAGCTGGGACCCGAGGTGACCAAGATTGACATGGATCACATCGGCGTCACAGGTTGCTCCTACGCTGGCAAGATGGCTCTCTTCACAGGTGTGTTCGACGAGCGTATCTGTCTGATTATTCCTCAAGAGCCGGGTGGCGGCGGTGTCAACGCATGGCGTGTATCACGCGTCTGGAACCGCGATTACTATAACTCAAAAGACGACGATGCCTGCGAAGGCCTCGACAATACCGACTATTCATGGTTCATGCGTGCTCTGCGCGATGTCTTTGCCAAGGATAACACCTTCTATTTGCCCTACGACCACCACGAGCTGGCAGCTTTGGCTTGCCCGCGTGCCATCCTGCTGCTGGGTAATCCCAGTCAGAAGTGGCTTGGCGACTACTCTGGCTATGTGTCAATCAATGGTGCCCGCAAGGTCTACGAGCGCTACGGCATTGCTGACCGCTGCGGCTACTCGTTCAACGCCGACCACAGCCACTGTCAGCTGCCTTCCGCACAGTATGCTGATGTTGAGGCTTTCATCGATCGTTTCCTGCTTGGCAAGGATGACGTTGACACCAATATCACAAAGGCACCCATGTTTGAGGACGGAAGCCACAAGGCTGCCCCACTTGTCGAATTGGGCCAATGGATGGACTGGTGGGAAAGTGAGGACCATGTGCCCAACCTGCTTCCCAACAACAAGCCTGAAAGCGTCAAGGAGTTTGGCGCTGCTGCCGACATGTTTGTCGACGGATGCACCGACTGGGAGATTCTGAATGACGAAACCGCCCCCTCAGGGAAGCTTGCCCATGCTGTAGCAGAGAACAAGACCTGCCCTGAGTCGGCCACACAGGCTCTGCAGTATAACTTCACAGTGCCGACCCAGCAAAAGTACTATGTCTATGGTTACGTCAAGTGTCCCGGATCAAAGTACGACGCAGTGTTCATGGGATTCGACGAGGATCCATCCTACAAGTCGAATGGTGCCACCACCAAGGGAGAATGGGCATGGAAGAACCTGTATGCCTTAGTGAGCAACGCTGACAAGACTAAGTTCAACAACACCCTTACCCCAGGTGAACACACTCTAAATGTCTATAGCTGTGAACCGGACTATAACATAGGAGTGCTCTGCATCAGCAACATCGAGAAGCTCGACGACTTCAAGGACGAAGTGAAAAATCTCGACCTCGACGACATCGTAACCGGCATCAACCTTGTGGTGAAGGACGGCAACGACGTGAAAACCTCGTTCTTCACCCTCGACGGCCGCCAGTCGTCAAACGCCGTGAAAGGTCTGAACATCATCCGTCAGACGACCGGTGACGGACAGGTGCATACACAGAAGATCATAGTCAAGTAATTTTTACGGTGTTCCCGATGAAACACTCGGGAACTTCGTTTTTCGTACACTGCCGGTGTACAAATCGTACATCGGCAGTGTACGTTTAGTACAACGCCGATGTACGAAACTTGGAATTATTCCTCAGGAAAGCAGGAATTACCACCATTTGTAAAGAAAACTGATTCTATTCATTATTCTAAAGACGATTGACTATGAAACAATCCCTTATCGCCATTCTGTGCCTGCTGGGCTGCTCGCTGTCAGTCCGGGCTGCCGACGACGTGCACTGGGTGGGCACCTGGGGCACCGCCCCGCAGCTCGTCGAGACGAACAACAACCCGCCGTCGCCGGGCCTGCAGAACAACACGTTGCGCCAGATTGTACAGGTCAGTCTGGGCGGCGACGTCGTGCGCCTGAAGCTCACCAATGAGTTCAGCACGGGAACCACGGAAATCAAGGCTGTCGAAATAGCCCGGGCTCAGACGTCAGGCAGCAGTCCGCTCATCGACGAGTCATCGTCGGTCAGCCTCACTTTCGGCGGCCAGGCATCGGTAACCATGGCAGCCGGCGCGACGGCCGTGAGCGACGCTGTCAGTTTCAGCATGGAGCCGCGCCAGAACGTGGCCATCACGATACACTACGGCCAGGCCTCGTCGACGAGCGTCTCCGGCCATCCCGGTTCCCGAACGACGTCGTACCTGAAATCGGGCAACACCACTGACTTCAGTTCGGGTTTCACCCGCACCGAGCATTGGTACACGATTCTCACCCTCGAGGTGGAAGCACCGACGGAGAGCGGCGCCGTGGCCATCCTGGGCAACTCCATCACCGACGGACGCGGCTCGACCACTAATGAGCAGAACCGGTGGGCCGACGTGCTGTCGCGCCGGTTGCTGCAGAACGAGGCCACCAGCCAGGTCGGCGTGCTCAACATGGGCATCGGCGGCAACTGCGTGCTCAGCGGCGGACTCGGTCCCACGGGACAGAGTCGCTACGGGCGCGACTTGCTGGGGCAGGAAGGCGTCAAGTGGATCATCCTCTTTGAAGCCGTCAACGACCTGGGCTACTGCCAGAACGGCGCCCAGACGGCCCAGCGCATCATCGATGTCTATAAGCAGATTACCCGCGAAGCCCACGAGAAGGGCATCCGCGTCTTCGGCGGCACCATCACGCCCTTCAAGGGCAACAGCTACTATACGGCCGACCATGAGCTGGGGCGCCGCACCATCAACACATGGATACGCACCACGCAGATGCTCGACGGCGTCATCGACTTCGACCGAGCCGTACGCAACCCGCAGGACACCGTGGCACTGCAGGACCAGTATCTCTTTGAGAACGACCACCTGCACCTCAACGCCAGCGGTTATGCGGCCATGGGCGGATGTATCGACCTGAGCCTGTTCACGCAGGACGGCCCGTTGGGAGCTGATGAGGACACAACCGGACAGTCGGGCGAGGACGACGGCAGCATCTGGATTGAGGCCGAGCGGCTCGTGACGCCCACCTGCGGCTACAACTTCCGGGACATCCTGGACAGCCAGGCCTCCGACGGCCACTATCTGGAGACCTACCCTAACATCATCAACGCCGCCCCGACTGACAGTGCCGACCTCATCGTGGCCCGCTTCACGGTCAAGGAGGCCGGACAATATCATGTCTACGGTCGCGTGAACTGTCCCACCTGGGACGACGACAGCTATTGGATCAAGATGGACCAGGGACAGTTCCCCTACGTCAACGGCCTCTGCAACAACGGTGCCTGGACGTGGCAGGAACTGGGTTCATATCAGCTGACGGCTGGTCAGCACGTACTGACCATCGGCTGCCGCGAGGACGGCGCCCGGCTCGATAAACTCTGCATCACCACCAGCAGCCAGCTGCCGACAGGCATGGGCCAGCCCGACAATCTCACTGCCGAGAACAAAGATGACCCAAACCCTAATCCAGACCCTGACCCCGACGTCTTCTCGTCGAATCTGCCGCTGTTCTACATCACCACAGAACAGGCCATCAACGCCGACAGCAAGGTCAGGGGCACCATGCGCGTCATCGACAACGGCGAGGGCCGCCGCAACTATGCAAACGACACGGAGTTCGACTATAACGGACTCATCGGCATCAAGCTACGCGGCAACAGCTCGCTCAACTTTGAACAGAAAAAATACACCATCGAGACCTGGGACGAGGAGGGCAACGACCTGAAAGCCTCCATCCTGGGGATGCCCGAGGAGAGCGACTGGGTGCTGCTGGCCCCCTACAACGACATCTCGCTCGTGCGCGACGTGTTCGCCTTCTCCATGTGGAACGAAATGGGCCATTGGGGCCCCCGCACCCGCATGTGCGAGGTTTTTGTCAACGACTCCTATCAAGGTGTCTACGTCTTCTGCGAGAAAATCAAGCGCGACAAGGAGCGCGTTGACATTGCCAAGCTGAAGGAAGACGACATCGAAGGACGCGAGCTGACTGGCGGCTATATCGTGCGCATTGACGTGGTCGACGACGACAAGGCTTCGTTCACGTCGAAGGTGAAGGGCTTGCCGGAGAACTCGGGCTCAGGCTGGCCATGGGGCGGCGGCACCACGAACACGACCGTCACCTGGAGCGTCTTCCATCCCAAGAAAGCGAATCTGCAGCCTGAGCAGCTCAGCTACATCCACAACTACGTCGACCAGATGGAGCAGTCGTTCCAACAGCAGAACTTTGCCGACCCCGACGAAGGCTACGCCAAGTGGATCAATGTGCCCTCGTTCGTCGACTACTTCATCCACACCGAACTGTCGCTCAATGCCGACGGCTACAAGCGTAGCAGCTATTTCTTCAAGGACAAGGACAAGGCCGACGGCACCGTCAGCCGCATGGAGGCTGGTCCCGTCTGGGACTACAATCTGGCTTACGGCGACTGTAACTTCTGTAATGCCAACAATGTCAATGCCTGGGTCTATGAGGGTTGCACCACGAACCCGACGCCGGCCCTGTGGAAGAAGCTGACTCAGGATCCCAACTTCATGACCGCCGTCCGCGAACGCTATGCCATGCTGCGCCAGACCATCATCAGCCAGGAACGCATCAACCAGTTCTTCGACGACTATGCCAAACTGCTCGACGAAGCAAAGGATCGCCACTTCGCAAAATACGACGACCTCTTCCAGTCGGATTCAGGCAACAGCGGGTGGCCTTGGGGCGGCTGGTGGGGCGGCGGCAACTCGAGTCCGATAGCCTATTTCGCAGCCTATTTCGTAGAGTCGTATGAGGAGGAAATCCAGACTGTCAAGGAGTGGTTTGCCAAACGACTGGCCTTCCTCGACGAGCAATGGCAGTACGATCCCGAGGCCGCAGTCACCACTTCGCTTGAAAGCTACTTCAACATTCGTGTCAGGTTGAATGGCCATCGTCTCTCAGTGAACACCGACCGCAAGCTCGACCGCGTCGAGATTTACTCGCTCGGCGGTTCACTGCTTCAGACTGCCTTCCCCGACGGCAAGCGTGCCCGACTATCGCTCAACGTCGCCTACCGAGGCCCGCTCGTCGTCGTTTGCTACGCGGGCGATGGCTCTTACATCTCCCACAAAATCCGATAGGAAATGATTGAGACATTTTGAAATAGATACAATTCGTTTCAAAATGTCTCATTTTCGATGAAACCGTCCATTTTGTTTGGTGCTTTCGAAAATAATCCGTACTTTTGTTTGAAAATTCAGAAACGAAATGAAAGCATTACAACTCTTTCCGATACGTCTCATTACGCTTTTCGCACTGGCCGCACTCAGTCAGTCTTCGGCTCATGCCGACGAAGGCAAGCTCTATTCAGCCGACATGATGTCGAGCAGCACCATCTCGTGCATCATTCAGGATGCCTACGGCTTCATCTGGGTAGGCACGGAGTATGGCCTCAACCGGTTTGACGGCTATCAGTTCGTGAAGTATTTCTCAAATTCCCGTGACAGCACATCGCTCATCAGCAACGAGATCAGCACTTTCTTCGTGGACAGCAGGAAGCAATTGTGGATTGGCGGTCGCAAAGGTCTTGCCCGTTACAGCTATTCCCACGACTCGTTCGAGCGCTATCCCTTCCCTGGCGGTGTGGAGCCCCGTGTGGTCAGCATTACTGAGGATGCCCGCGGCAACATGATCATCGGCACCACTGGCTACGGACTCTATCTGCTGACCAAGGACGGAGAACAGATTGAGCGCCCCGCCCACTATAAGCGCAAGTACACCGACGACTTCGTGGCCAGCGTATTCTATGACGCACAAGGCAACCTTTGGTGCGGCAACATGTCGTCGGAACTGACATGCTATCTGGCAGCCGACAGCACTGCCGAACAAGCCAGGACACGCACCTTTGAGACCGGCTGCGGACCGACCGTCGGCTCATTCGTGAAAGACCGCCGCGGCCTCTACATCGTCTGCATGTACGGCATTCTCTACTATGACTATCAGCACAGCACACTGCAGCCGGCCGACTATGACCTGTCGGTGCTGGAGGGTAACGTCTCTATCCGCGACGCCTACATCGACAGCGAAGGCGACCTCTACTTAGGTACGTCAGGCATGGGACTGATGGTCATTCCCAAGGGCCGGCGCACACTTCAAAACATCGACAACCTCAACATGTCGTTCGACCTTTCGTCGGCCAATGTCAACGAAATCATTGAAGACCGCAGCGGCAACCTCTGGGTGGGCTGCTATCGCGTGGGGCTCTATCAGTTGCTGCGCAGCCAGTCGACGTTTGCTTCATGGCGGTTCTCGACGCAGAACTACGTGCTCGGCAGCAGCGTCTCTTCGATTGCCCCTGCCAAGGACGGCGCCGTGCTCTGTGTGGTGCAGAAGTCGGGCATCTATCGCTTCAACCGCGACGGCAAGATTGAAAAGCGGCTGAAGTCGCCCGAAGCCCCGATCTCCCTCTATCAGGATGCTCAAGGCCGCTACTGGCTTGGCACGGAGAAGTCGCTCTACGAATACTTCCCCGACACGGAGACCAGCGTGCTCAAGGTGCGCTCCGACGGCTGGGGCATCAACCGCATCACTGACGACGGCGAGGGCCGACTGTTCTTCTGCAACGACGGTCAGGGTCTGACCATCTACGACACGACGACCGGGCAAGTGAAACACTACAGCATGTACGACGAGAACGAGAAGGACGGCAAGCTGCTGAACAACTGGATCCGAGCCCTGCTCTACGACAGCCACGGTCTGCTATGGATTGGTTCGGTCGACGGCTTGGGCTGCATGAATCCGAGCGACGGGAACTTCCGTCCGCTGGGCTGGGATCTGCAGTCGAAGGGACTCAAGTTCTATGCGCTCTACGAACAGCCTGACGGCAACATGCTCATCGGCACCGAGGCCGGCCTCTACATCTACTATCGCGATTCGGGCGAACTGTCGATATTCCCCGGTTCAGAGGAAATGCAGAGCAAGTCGATCTACAGCATCGTGGCCGACCATCTGGGCGACCTGTGGATGAGCACGCCTAACGGCATCTGGCACTACAGCGCGACGACCAAGACCTTCGACAGCTACACCTCAGACGACGGCATCGACATGCACGAATATGTGGTCGGAGCATGCATCATGGCCCCCGACGGGCGCATCCTCTTCGGCAACAACGACGGTCTGACGGCTTTCTATCCCACACAAGTGAAAGGCAGCAACCGCAAGCTGGGCGAGGTCTACCTGACCAACTTCATGGTGAACGGACAGCGCCGCGACTGCCGGAGCCGGCAGTTTGTCGTTGCTTCCGGCGACAACACCTTCGTTCTGGAATTCTCGATGCTCGACTACCGGAAGACAGAGAACATCACCTTCCAGTACCGCCTCAACCACAGCGACTGGCAGAGCATCCCCGAGGGTACTCATGTCGTCTCGTTCAACGAAATGTATCCCGGCACCTACAACTTCGAGGTGCAGGCCCTCAGCAACGGCACCTATGCCGATCAGCCTTGCCAGCTGAGCGTCATCGTCGATACGCCCTGGTATCTCTCGCTCTGGGCCATCATCTGCTATGCGCTGCTGTTTCTGGCTCTCATAGCTTTTATCGTCAACCTCTACAGCAGTCGGCAGAAGAAGCAGCTCGAGGAGGCCAAGATGCGATTTCTCATCAATGCCACCCACGACATCCGCTCGCCGCTGACGCTCATCATGGAGCCGCTGAAGAAAATCAAGGACCTGACGACAAAGTCTGGCAGCAACAATGAAATCAGCCACTACTGGGACGTCATCGACCGCAATGCGCAGCGCCTGCTGCTGCTCGTCAACCAGATTCTCGATGAGCGCAAGATCGACATGGGACAGATGCAGATGCACTTTGCTGAGACCGACATGGTGAAGTTCATCCAGAACGCCCGCGCCATTTATCGCTACCATGCCCAGCAGCGGCAGATTGACTTCACTTTCGATCATGAGGACCGTCAGCTGCCTGTCTGGATTGACCGTGTCAACTTCGAGAAAGTGCTCACCAACCTGCTCTCCAATGCCTTCAAATACACCAGCGACGGCGGCGAAATCAAGTTTATCCTCCGTCAAGACGGGCGATATGCTATCGTTCTGCTGATGGACAGCGGCATCGGATTCCAGAACGAAAATACCGAACACCTCTTCGAGCGGTTCGCACAGGGCAGCCATTCGCGCAACGCCACCGACGAGGGATGGGGCATCGGGCTCAACCTGACGCGCTCCATCGTGGAACTGCACGGCGGAAATATCCGGGCCTACAACCGCCCCGACGGGCAGCGCGGCGCCTGCATCGAGGTGTGCCTGCCCTTAGGCAACAGCCATCTGAAGACCGACGACCTCATCAGCTCTGAGGAAGCCAACGCCGTGATCGTGCCGAGCCGACAGCCGACGACGAGCTATCGCATCCTTGTGGCCGACGACGACCACGAGATGGCCCACTACATTGCCACCGAACTGGGACACTGGTATCGCTTCGACGTCGTCGAGAACGGCAAGCAGGCCCTCGATGCCCTCTACACGCAGAGCTACGACCTGCTCATCAGTGACGTCATCATGCCCGAGATGGACGGTATCACGTTGCTCAAGAACCTGCGTGCCGTGCCGCGGTTGAGCGACACGCCCGTCATCCTGCTCACATCGAAAGCCGAAGTCGAGGATCGCCTCAAGGGCCTGCACCAAGGCGCCAATGCTTATATCACGAAGCCTTTCAATATGGACGAGCTGCACCAGCAGATCGACTCACTCATCGACTACGTGCACCGTCTGCGCGGTAAATTCTCCGGTGCCGTCGATCAGGAGGACAAGGTCGACGACCTGCAGGCACGCGGCAACGACGACGCCCTGATGGACCGAATCACCCGCGTGGTCAATGCCCATTTGGACGACTCGTCGTTCAATGTCGAGCGGCTCACCCAGGAAGTGGGCATCAGCCGGGCCCAGCTACACCGTAAGATGAAGGACATCACCGGCATCTCGGCCAGCGACTTCATCCGCAACCTGCGCATGCAGCAGGCCGAAAGGCTCATTCAGAAGGGTAAGATCAACATCACGCAGGTGGCCTACACCGTAGGGTTCAACAACCAGTCGCACTTCTCCACCGTCTTCCACAAATATTTCGGCATGACGCCCTCGGAGTATGCCGCCAAGTGCGCCAAGGAGCAAAGCGAATAATACGAAGAGGGCGGCTCCCACACAGGAACCGCCCTCCATTTTCCATTGCGAAATTTCTTTACGTTTAATTAGTTCAGAGCATCAGCAAGTTCAGCACCAGCCTTAAACTTAGCAACCTTCTTGGCAGCAATCTTGATCTTAGCCTTCGTAGCGGGGTTAATGCCCTCGCGAGCGGGACGCTCGTTCACGCTGAATGTACCAAAACCAACCAGGGCCACCTTGTCACCTGCGATGAGGGCGCCTTTCACTGCTGCTACGGCTGCATCAAGAGCCTTTTTAGCGTCAACCTTTGAGATACCAGCACCTGCTGCAATCTTCTCTACTAATTCTGTTTTGTTCATAATTTTTAAAAGTTTTAGAGTGAATATAACTAAGTTTGCTTAAAATCTACCGCAAATATAATCTAAAGTATTTAGAAAACAAACAAAAAATCCGAAAAAATGCGTTATTTCATAAATTTTAATACCTTAGAGGCTATTTTCGTGCCCATTTAGCGAGATTTTTCGTAATTTTGCAACCGAAAAGTGTAATTTACGAATTCTAACTCATCCGATAAGAAAATGTTTCGATCGATACCTACCGTCACACGGAATCTGCTTATCATCAACATCCTGTGCTATCTGGCTCAGGTGCTGATAGGTCCCAATAGCCCCTACCTGCTCGACACCCTCTCACAGTGGTGCGGACTGAGGTTCTTCCTCTCACCTGACTTCCACTTCTATCAGCTTTTTACTTACATGTTCCTGCATGGCAGTTTCTACCACCTCTTCGGCAACATGTTCGCGCTATGGATGTTCGGTCGGATCATCGAGCAAGTTTGGGGTCCGAAGAAATTCATTTTTTATTACATTTTCTGCGGCATCGGGGCTGGTCTGACTCAGGAAATCCTGCAGATATTCACGGCCGGCGGCGGCGTCACCATCGGTGCCTCGGGCGCCATCTTCGGCATCCTGCTTGCCTTCGGCATGATCTTCCCCAACGAGAAAATCTTCATCATTCCCATCCCCGTGCCCATCAAGGCCAAGTGGTTTGTCATCTTCTATGCTGCGCTGGAGCTCTTCCTCGGCTTCAACGCCGGTCATAACGGCAGCGACAACGTTGCCCACATGGCTCACATCGGCGGCATGCTGTTCGGACTGATGCTCATCCTCTACTGGCGACGGCAGGAGGAGAAGCCGCGCGTCTATCGTCGGCCAAAGAACCAGGAAGTGAAGTTCAACCAGACCGCCACGCGCGAGGACGACATGGACTACAATGCCCGCAAGCGCGAGCGCCAGGAGGAGGTAGACCGCATCCTCGACAAGATTCGCAAGAGCGGCTACGACAGTCTGACCAAGGATGAGAAGCAGCGCCTCTTTGAGGCCAGCCGTGAGCGTTGATGAGAGAGTCAACACTCACGCACACACGAACTTAAGACGTCATGCTGAAAATCATCACCAAGTTCCTGCTGAGCATCCTCACGGGTGCCAACGTGGTCACCATCGCGCTGATGCTGATGGTGGGTTTCAGCGACCGCATCAACCCGGCCGCCCACCCTACGCTGGGCTGTGTCGGCATGTTCTTCCCCTTCTTCATCGTGGCCAACCTGCTGTTCCTGATCCTGTGGCTCATCATCAAGTGGCAGCGAATCTGGATTCCCATTGCCGGCTTCGCGCTCGCGTACGTACCCATACGAACCTATATTCCTCTACACTTCGGTGAACAGCCCACCGACGGAACACTGAAAATCGTCAGCTACAACGTGGCCGGCTATAACTCAAACAAAGACAATGCCTCGGTCGACTCCATTGTCAACTGGCTCGCCGGCGAGCAACCAGACATTGTCTGCCTGCAGGAGGACATGAACCCTCGCAAGGAGCCCTTCGAACGGTTGAAAGCACTTTTCGACTATAATGACACCGTCCACGTCAACGATGTCACACAGAGCTACATCAATGCCATCGGCATCCATTCGCGATATCCCATCCTGAAGAAAGAAACCATTGCCTACGACTCGCATTCTAACGGTTCGGCCGCATTCTTCCTGCTCATCGACGGCGACACCGTCATCATCGTCAACAACCATCTGGAGAGCACCCACCTCTCGCCAGAGGAGCGCCAACGCTACAAGGACGTGCTTAAAGGCGAGATGGAGACCGACTCGGCCCGCGAGGAGACTCGCCTGCTCATCAACAAAATCAGTTCGCAGATGGCCTTGCGTGCCCCACAGGCCGATGCCGTGCATGCCTATGTCGAGGCTCATCGCCAGTATGCCATCATCGTCTGCGGCGACTTCAACGACACTCCGATTTCCTACACCCGCCGCACCATCGCCAAAGGGCTCACCGACTGCTTCGTAGAGGTTGGATGCGGTCTCGGTTTGTCATATAATCAGAAAGGATTTTTCTTCCGGATTGACCACATGATGTGCTCCGACGCCTTCATGCCCGTCAGTTGTCATGTTGACACAAAAATCAGCGCCAGCGACCATTTTCCACTCATTTGTCGGCAGAAAAAAGTAGATAAACCTTAAAAAAAGAGTGAAAATCGGCCAAAAATTTTCTCAAATGTAAAATATTCACTATATTTGCAAGCTAATTCGCGCATATACATATAATATAATAAATAATTTAAAAAATGCAAAACAAAGGAATTGTAAAGTTTATTGCAGTCGCGCTGGTGCTCGTCTGCTGCTTCTATCTTTCCTTCTCGTTCGTCACTCGTTACCACGAGAACAAGGCCGTAGCACTCTCTGAGACGGTCAGCGAGAAGGCAGGACAAGAGTATCTCGACTCGGTCATGAACACTCCCGTGTGGTTCTGGACCTACAACCTTAAGGAATGCCGCGAAATGGAAATCGGCCTCGGCCTTGACCTGAAGGGCGGTATGAACGTGATTCTCGAAGTGTCGGTGCCCGACATCGTCGACATGCTGGCTGACCACAAGCAGGACGCCGGCTATCGCAAGGCCTTCGAACAGGCTAAGAAGGAGGAGGAGAAGAGCCAAGGCGACTTCATCTCCATCTTCGTCAACCAGTGGAAGCAGGAAGGCGGCGGACGCCCCCTGGCCTCCATCTTTGCCACCCAGCAGCTGAAGGACAAGGTGCACACCAAGAGCACCGATGCCGAGGTTGAGAGTGCACTGCGCACCGAGGTGCAAAGCGCCATCGACAATGCCGAGAACGTCGTTCGCAACCGTGTCGACAAGTTCGGTGTCGTCCAGCCCAACATCCAGAAGCTCGAGGGCCAGTCGCGCATCATGGTCGAAATGCCTGGTGTGAAGGAGCCCGAGCGTGTCCGTAAGCTCCTGCAGGGGTCGGCCAACCTGGAGTTCTGGGAGACCTATAACGCCCAGGAAGTCATCCCCTTCCTCAACCAGCTGAGCAGTGCCTATGCCGCTGAGATGAGCCATCAGAACGGCGAAGAGGCCACAGAGGAAGCTCCTGCAGCCGAGGATGAGGAGGTTGCTGCCGCCGAGGCTGACAGCGCCAAGGTTGAAGAGGCTCCCGCCGCAGAGAGCGAGCTGGCCGCCAAGATTGCTCAGAAGGACGCTGAGGAAGCTACCAGCGACGAGGAACTGGAGCGGCTGAAGAAGCAGAACCCGCTCATCATGCTCGACACTCGCTATGCCGGTCTGGCTATGGTTGGCTATGCCAATGCTCACGATACAGCCGACATCAACCGCGTCATCTACAGCGACGTGGCCAAGAAAATCCTGCCCGCCGAGCTCAAGCTGCTCTGGAGCGCCAAGCCCGAGAAGCTGAAGGACGTGAAGGGCGAAATCTTCTCGCTCTATGCCATCAAGGTCACCGATCCTTCGGGCAAGGCTCCGCTGGCTGGTGAAGTCATCACCAACGCCAAGGACGAGTTCGACCAGATGAGCCAGCCCGTCGTCTCAATGCAGATGAACGCCGAGGGCACCCGCATCTGGGCCAACATGACCAAGATGAACATCGACAAGGCCATCGCCATCGTGCTCGACGACGCCGTCTATAGCGCTCCCCGCGTGAACACCGAGATCACCGGCGGTAACTCGCAGATCTCCGGTAACTTCACCATCGACGACACCAAGGACTTGGCCAACACGCTGAACTCTGGTAAGATGCCTGCCCCGACCCGCATCGTCCAGGAGCAGGTCGTCGGTCCTACCCTCGGTGCCCAGTCCATCCGCCAGGGTGCCATCTCGTTCATCGTGGCCTTCGTGCTGCTGATGTGCGTCATGGTGCTGCTCTACAACTGGATTCCCGGTATGCTGGCCAACTCGGCCCTGCTCTTCAACCTCTTCTTCACGCTCGGCATCCTGGCATCGTTTCAGGCCGCACTGACCATGCCTGGTATCGCCGGTATCGTGCTGACACTCGGTACAGCCGTCGACGCCAACGTGCTGATCTATGAGCGCAGCAAGGAGGAGCTCCGCAAGGGCCTGAAGCTGAAGGAAGCCCTCAATCAGGGTTATGCCAACGCCTTCTCGGCCATCTTCGACTCTAACTTGACGTCGTTGCTCACGGGTATCATCCTCTATGTCTTCGGCACCGGTCCTATCCGCGGCTTTGCCACGACCCTCATCATCGGTATCTGCGTATCGTTCTTCACAGCCGTGTTCATGACCCGTCTGGTCTATGAGCATCAGATGAAGAAGGACCGCTGGCAGAACCTGACCTTCACCACGCCGTTCTCGAAGAACCTGATGCAGAACATGCACATCAACTTCATGTCGAAGTACAAGATGTCGTACACCATCTGGGGCATCGCTGCCCTCGTCTTCATCGGCAGCTTCTTCCTGCGTGGCCTCGACCGCTCGATTGACTTCACCGGTGGCCGCAACTATGTGCTGACACTCGACAAGGAAGTGCCCGTCGAGGAAGTCCGCGAGCTCGTCAGCAACGTCTTCGTCAACGAGGACGGATCGGTGGCCTACACCAGCGTCATCGCCCTCGGCGCCTCCAGCGAGAAGACCGTGCGTATCTCGACCAACTGGAACATCACCTCGAACGACCCGACCGTCGACGACCAGGCTGAGACCATCCTCTACGAGACCCTGAAGAACGGTGGCCTCATCGCCCAGGAGAACATCGAGTCGTTCAAGAATCCTGACGTCCGCGAAGGCGGCTCCATCATCGAGTCGTCGAAGGTGGGCCCGTCGGTGGCTAAGACCATCACCCGCGGTGCCGTGATCAGCGTCATCATCGCCCTGATTGTCATCTTCCTCTACATCCTGCTGCGCTTCCGCAACGTTGCATTCTCCGTGGGCAGTATCGTCGCTCTGTTCTTCGATGCCCTCATCGTCATCGGATTCTACTCGCTGCTCCACCACATCGTGCCGTGGTCGCTCGAAGTCGACCAGACCTTCATCGGTGCTATCCTGACTGTGATTGGTTACTCCATCAACGATAAGGTGGTGGTCTTCGACCGTATCCGTGAGAACATCCATCTCTATCCCAAGCGCGACCGCCAGCAGCTCTTCAACGACTCGCTGAACCAGACGCTGGCCCGTACGATCAACACGTCGGTGACGACGCTCGTCGTGCTGCTCACCATCTTCTTCCTTGGTGGCGACAGCATCCGCTCGTTCTCCTTCGCCATGATCCTCGGTGTCATCTTCGGTACACTGTCATCCATCTTCATCGCAGCTCCCACCGCCCTGCTCACTATGGGCCGCAAGATCCGCAAGGAGGAGACCGCAGAGGCTAAATAAGCGAAAAAGTACACCTTAATATAATAATACGCGTACGTAAGAGGGGCGAACCACCATTCAGGTTGGTTCGCCCCTCTTCGTTGATTGTTCCAGCGAAATCCGACGCTGGTGGCTATCTGTTTCCCTTAGCTCTGTTATGAGCCTTGCGCATGCCCTTTCATGCCCACCTTATAAATATTACTCATCGAGGTTTTCGTCGTCGTCGAAAACTGTGTATTGTCTGTGACGCGTCCATGCCGATTCGGTGGCATTTTCATCGTCTATCACCTGAGGGGTCACACCCACTGGGGATGCCTGCTGCATGAGCGTGCCCAGGAGGAGGTCGATGACCTCCGCCTGTGGCTTGCAATATTGTTTGTTCGTTTTCATAATCGC
>FLNY01003771.1_pt1 | contig 42864 bp, 26 predicted proteins | sample 1140381 | NCBI WGS metagenome assembly FLNY01 (sample SAMEA3878172, study PRJEB12797) | bioreactor metagenome | biome: Moose rumen | place: Sweden | collected 2011-10 | reverse complement strand
GGTACAACTAAAAAGCGGCAGCAGCTACAGTCGAAACTGATTGTAGCTGCTGTCGCTATAGTATATAGGTATTACTACCTGTAGTTTATCGGATGCTTACGTCTTTTATCACGCGCACCTCTCGCTGCGGGAACGGGATCTCGATGTTGTTGGCGTTGAGGGTCTGATAGACAATCTCCTTGACGCGGCCCACCAAGGTCGTGCGCTCCTCGACGAGCATCCACAGGGCGACGTAGAGGTCGACGCTGCTCTCGCCGAAATCTGAGAAGATGACATCTACGGCACGGACTGGGTCAATTATGTGCTTGCCTGCTGCGTTGCGTTCCTGAGCAAGGGGCTGCAGTGCCTCGACGAGGAGACTGCGCACGCGGGCCACGTCGGTGCCGTAGGCCACGCCGACAGGCACGCGGACGAAGGCGTAGCTGTGGTTGCGCGTCATGTTCTTGAAGTTGCCGTTGAAGAGGGCTTTGTTGAGGAACGAGATTACGTAGCCGTCGAGCGTGACGACCTGCGTCGACTGGTAGGTGATGCTTTCGACCTTGCCCGTGATGCCGTCGCACTCGATGAAGTCGCCCACGCGCAGGCGGCCCGTCATAAGCGAGAGACCGTAGAAGAAGTTCTCGATGAGGTCCTGCATAGCGAAGCCGAGACCGGTGGCGAGGCCTGCGGTGACGATTGAGATTCCGCTCTTGGGCACGTTGAGGATGACGAAGACGGTGATGATGTAGAGACCCCAGCAGATGATGGCTATGATGTTGCGCGCCAGAGTGGTGTTGACGGAATCGTCCTGCCCGGTGCGCCGACGGAAATAGACGTAGAAGCTGCGGATGGCGTAGTTGAGATAGCGGAAGACGAACCACAGGGCGGCGACGAGGCAGAGTTTCGAGAGCGAGATCTGTACGAGGTCCTTCTGGTCGATGAAGTTCTTGAAGAAGGCTTTCTCGCAGATGCTGGTCATCTCGAAGATGTCGGCGCTCCAGTAGATGCAGGCCAGCACCGAGGCCACGGCAAGGATGGGCACGAGCGTCAGGCGGAAGAGGTCGTAGAGCCACGTCGTGGTAATGAACTTGCCCTGTTCCATAGCCTTCAGCAGTGGCGCCGCCTCGGCCTCGACGTCGTCGCCGGCGATGATGCGCTTGCGCAGTTCGGGCTTCAGGCGAGCTATCATGTAGCGGCTCTCGAACATCGAGAGGAGGTCGTAGAGGCAGGTGATGGTCATGATGGCAGCAAGCTGGAACGTCCACCATACGAGCACCTGCACGGCCATGAGCGTATAGCCGACCCAGGCGGCTACGGTGGCCACGATCATGACGAAGGTGGTTATGTGGGAATAGATGACGTCGGAGAGTGGCAGGCCCTTGCGATGGTGGCGCACCATCCACATCTGCCACAGCGTAAAGGCCAGCAGCACAGGCGGGAACACCAGGTTCAGCAGGCTGTTGGGCACAAGCACTACGCGCAACATGATGACCAACGACGACAGGAGCATCAGAGGCGTATAGATGAGTACGGCGTGGCGCATCTGCCCGCCTTTGAGGCGGATGAAGATGGAGAGCGAGACGATTTCGAGCAGCCAGGCCATGGTGATGATAAGCGCCGTAGACATCTGGATGAAGTTGCGTTCGACGAAATGCCGGACAATCATCACGAGGATGGCAAAGAGGGCGAAACCGACGACGAGGGTGAGCACCTGACGGCGGTATTTGCTCGCTGTCCGGAACCAGCGGCGGGGCAGCGCCCAGCTTACGACGGCAAAGGCCACTACCAAGGCTCCGCCCAGATAGATGAGCACGAAGAGGCTGATGAACAGCACAGGCACGCCGCGCCACTCGGAATAGGTACTGCCGTGGCCTTGCAGCGGTGCATACTTGGTAGCCGCCGAGCGCGTGGCCTGACCTACGTACTGCGGCAGGTGGGCAAGTACGCTGAAATAGTTCGGACTGCCGTTGACGTAGATATTATCCTGCAGCATCTTGTAGCGCGACTGGGCAAAGGTGCCCAGCTCATGCACTTTCTCTTGCACGCTCTTGTAGTAGCTGCTCTCTGCCTCGAGGCTCTCGAGGAACTCCTTCATATTGTCGCGCAGCACGGTGGCGTAGCCTATACATTCGAGGCGGTCCTGCAGCTGTTGGCCGGTCAGGTAGAGCGGCTCGTGCAGCCCTTCTTCCGGAACCTCGTCGGTGAGCGGACGTGCCTCGTCGTCGGGGCGTGCGGCCATGGCCGTATCTACGCGCGCCGCCAGCGAGTCGATAGCCCCGAGCAGGTGGCTGTCGCTCTCGGACAGCGAGTCCTGATTGAGGACTGGCGGGATGCTGTTGAGCGACATGATGAGCGAGTCGTAGCGCTCTATCTCATGGCGCATATAAGCGATTATCTTGTCGTAAGGCAGCGAGCGTCCGCTGCGGCTGTCGAGCTGCCGATAGAGGTTGACGGCCTGCTGGCAGGCGTAGGCCATGTCGAACGTGTTGTCAGGCGCCTGAGAGTAGAGCATCAGGCCGATCTGCTCGCACTGGTTCATGTACCACACCAGCTGTTCGTGCTGGGCTGCGCCCTGCTGCTCGTAGCGAGCCTTGAAAGCCTGCTGCCGGCGATAGTCGGCCTGCAACTCGGCACGCAACACGCCGAGCGTGCGGGCCAGGTCACGCTCCTTGAGCACTGCCCACGAAGGACTAACGGCCACGAGAGCGGCAAGAAGGAAAACAAATAATCGTCTCATCGTGAAAAGGTAAAAAAGAAAGCCTCACAACCGTCCCTGCAGAGACCGATTGTGAGGCTTGTTTGTCTTTGTTTAATCGTAATATTCGTGACGGGCAGCGGCTAGCGTATTCTGCATGAGCATGCAAATAGTCATGGGGCCTACGCCGCCCGGAACGGGAGTAATCTGAGAGGCTATGAGCGCTACGGCCTGAAAGTCGACGTCGCCCTGCAGACGCCAACCGCGCGCACGGGTGTCATCTTTAACGCGCGTAGTGCCTACGTCAATGATGACGGCGCCGGGTTTCACCATGTCGGCCGTGACGAAAGCGGGCTGACCGATAGCGGCGATGATGATGTCGGCTGCACGACACTCGTCCTTGAGCGTCTTCGAACGCGAGTGGCAGACGGTGACGGTGGCGTCGACGCCCTTCTGCATCATCAGCTGCGACATGGGCTTGCCCACGATGTTCGAGCGGCCGAGGATGACGCACTTCTTGCCCGAAGTCTCCACGCCATAGCGGCGCAACAGCTCGAGGATGCCTTTGGGCGTGGCTGAGATGAAAGCTGGCAGTCCGATAGCCATACGGCCGACGTTGATGGGATGGAAGCCGTCGACGTCCTTGCGATAGTCGATGGCCTCGATGACCTTCTGCTCGTCGATGTGGCGCGGCAGGGGCAGCTGAACGATGAAGCCGTCGATGTCGGCATTGGCATTGAGCTTGGCAACCTCGTCGAGCAGGGCCTCCTCGCTGAGGTCGTCCTCGAAGCGGAGGAGCGTGCTGCGGAAACCGCACTCTTCGCACGCGCGTACCTTATTATTTACATATGTCTCTGAGCCGCCGTCGTGCCCTACGAGGATGGCAGCCAGGTGAGGGCGCTTGCCGCCAGCGGCTACGATGCGCTCCACTTCTTCTTTGATTTCAGCCTTGATGGTGGCGGCTGTTGCCTTGCCGTCGATTAACGTCATTAGTTTAATGTTTAAAGATTAATGATTAATGTTAATACCTCTGTTTTTCGCCTTGTCTATAGTCTAAGGTGTTCACAATAAACTTTAAACCTTAAACTATAAACTTCGCGCAGTTGACGGAGCGAACTACCTTCTCGGCATCTTGGCCATCATCTGAGCCATCTTCGGGTCGGTGACCATCTTCATCATCTTACGCGTCTGGTCGAACTGCTTGATGAGGCGGTTGACGGCGGCGATGTCGGTGCCCGAGCCAGCGGCGATGCGACGACGGCGCGAGGTGTTGAGCAGATCGGGATGGCTGCGCTCCTTGGGCGTCATGGAGAGGATGATGGCCTCGATGCCCTTGAAGGCGTCGTCGTCGATGTCGATATCCTTCAGCGCCTTGCCTACACCAGGAATCATCGAAGCAAGGTCTTTGATGTTACCCATCTTCTTAATCTGCTGAATCTGAGCGTAGAAGTCGTTGAAGTCGAACTGATTCTTGCGGATTTTCTTTTCCAGGCGGCGAGCCTCTTCCTCGTCGTACTGCTCCTGAGCACGCTCAACGAGGCTGACGATGTCGCCCATGCCGAGGATGCGGTCGGCCATACGTGCGGGATGGAAGGGGTCGATGGCTTCCATCTTCTCGCCCGTGCCCACAAACTTGATGGGCTTGTCGACGACGGAGCGGATTGAGAGGGCAGCACCGCCGCGGGTGTCGCCGTCGAGTTTAGTGAGCACTACGCCCGTGTAGTCGAGCCGGTCGTTGAACTCCTTGGCGGTGTTCACGGCGTCCTGACCAGTCATGGCGTCGACGACGAAGAGCGTCTCATCTGGATTGATAGCAGCCTTGATAGCAGCAATCTCCTGCATCAGCTTCTCGTCGATGGCCAGACGGCCGGCGGTGTCGACGATGACGGTGTCGTAGCTCTTGGCCTTGGCCTCGTGGATGGCGTTCAGGGCAATCTGCACGGGGTCTTGGTTGTCGAGTTCCATGTATACGGGCACTCCAATCTGCTCGCCCAGAACCCTCAACTGCTCCACAGCAGCGGGACGGTAGACGTCGCAGGCAGCAAGCAGGGGCTTGCGCTGGCGCTTCGTCTTGAGCATATTTGCGAGCTTGCCGGCAAAGGTGGTTTTACCTGCACCGTTGAGACCGGCCATGAGGATGACCGCTGGATGCCCGGCCAGGTTCAGCTCTGAAGTCTCGCCGCCCATGAGCAGGGCCAGCTCGTCGTGCACGATCTTTACCACCATCTGCTGTGGCTTCACGGCCGTGAGTACGTTCTGCCCGAGGGCTTTCTGCTTTACAGTGTCGGTGAACTGCTTCGCTACTTTATAGTTGACGTCGGCGTCGAGGAGCGCACGGCGCACGTCCTTGAGCGTCTCGGCGACGTTGATTTCAGTGATTTTGCCTTCGCCCTTCAGGATCTTGAAGGATCGTTCAAGGCGTTCGGATAGATTCTCAAACACGGTTATATGTAATGATTTAAAGAGTTAACGACTTATGAATAACTAACTATTTCCTAATGAAAATCTCATCGACCACTACCCCATCGTCGAGAGCTTCGAAGACCAAGTTATGCTCGCCGCTGGCCTTAGAGACGGGCAGATATGCGGTCACGACGGCATAGTTCTGCAGCACATTCTGCTTCCACTGCTCGCTGCGGCCCTCAGTGTTGTAGGTGAACATCATGGGCGATGAGCCATCGAACGAGAGGCTGAAGCGCTGGCGTTCCTCGATGGGGTGGGTAGGCAGCATGTGTATCTCTACCTCGACGCGTCGCTGAGACGCTGGGAAGGCGTATTGGAAGGTGTAGGTAAGATTACACTCCTTGGGCACTGGCATCGCCCGTATGCTGGCACCAAGTCCCAACACAGGGTCGAGCACGGCACTTCCGGTGAACGAAGAGCCGTTGTAAGAGGCTCCGTAGAACGATGCTATCGTTGGCTTCTCTACAGGCAATGCCACGGGCGAGGCTATGTGTGGCACAGGCTGGAACACTGAGAGCTGGCGCGGATTGGAGTTCATGATGCCTTGCCACTTGCCGCCGCGCTGGGCATTGTATTGCACGGTAAGCTGCTGTATACGATTGTGGGCATTGTCAGAACGTTGCCACGTCTGCTGCACACTCTCGCGCGAGAGGTAGCTGATGCCGTGACGGGCGAGCTGTGCACACATGAATTTCTCGTTCTGCAGGGCTGCACACATGACTGGATATTCCACGAGCTGGAAGAATGCATCGTAGCGAGCCGGATGTGTGCGCCGGACGCTGTCGGCCAGCCAACGGATATTGCGCTGCATGAGGTCGTAGCGGGTGAGACGATGCCGTATTTTCTTTTCGCTCCAAGGCATATCGCGGACGGCCGACCAGTTGACGGTGCCTCCCTGGGGCTCTTCAACACGTGTGCCAGCCAGATGCTCTGGCTTGCACTGAAATGCCAAATGATAATGTTCCTTTAGGTAAATCGACAAGAGGCGAGCCACGTCGCGCCCTACGTTTGTTGCCATGAATTCTTCGATATGCTTGCCCACTGACAGTTGGCGAACTGCCTCAAGATTCCACGCCATGTCCATGAAGAGAGAGATCTGGTACTCCGCCGGTTTGATGTCGCCGACATTGAGTACCCACATGCGCGATGCCCCGTGGTAGGCGGCCTCAGAGAGTTGCTGGAACATGAGGAAGGGGCTTGCCGTGCCGAGCCACAGATAGTCGTGAGGACGTCCCCAGTAGGAGACATGATAGTAGACGCCGTTACCGCCGGAACGGGCACGCTCGCGCTCGTTGGGGAAGTGGCGTATATAGCCAAAGTTGTCGTCGGTCCACATCAGCGTGACATCGTCTGGCACATGAAGGCCAGCATTGTACTGTTCCATCACCTCTTTATAAGGGATGAACACCTGCGGCACCATATAGAGCGACTTGGTAATATATTTGCCGAGGAGCCCGCGCTGCGTCGCGATGACTTGCTCGAGCGCCTGACGGCTCTCAGTGGCATCGCTGTAGCCCTGCATAGCGCCATCGTGAACGCCACGCATACCGAGGGTATAGACCATTGGTTGGCCTGCCGTCTCGGCCACGCGGCGCTCCCAGAAGGCCGTGACGGCAGCGCTGTTCGTGGCCCAGTTGTAGTCGCCTTGTCCGCGTCGTGGCCATTCTCCTGCCACGTCGCAGGCGAGAGGTTCGCAGTGGCTGGATCCTATGTAGATGCCATAGCGCTTGGCCAGTTCGGCATTTCCTTCGGTAAGGAAGAAGGGCAGCGTCTGCTCGTGCATTGGCGGCCAATAGAGGTTGGCACGCAGGCGCAACATCAGCTGGAAGATGCGCTCGGTGGTTCGCGGACCTATGGCTCCTATGCTGTTGGGCTCGTGGGTGAAGACGGCCCAGGGAAGCAGTCCGAAGTCCTCGTCGTTGATGAAGATTCCCCTGAAGAGCACGTCGGGGGACTGCTGAGTGCTATATCCTTCGGGCAGTATGAACTCAGGGCGTATCTCCGGCTCCACATCGGCCCACCACTCCCATGGCGAGACGCCCAGCTGGCGCGTAAGCTCTATGACGCCATAGGCGGTGCCAGCGGCATCGCTGCCGGCGATGACGAGTTGCCCGTCTGCACTTACAGTCATGACAAACGCCTGCTGGCGGCCTTCGAGGTATGCGAGGTCGATGCCTGCTTTGGCGATGCGCTTGGCATTAGAGCCTCCGATAGTGCCGATGATAATCTTTGCATCGCGGTCTGTAATCTCGAGCGTAGTCCCCAGCACGCGCTGCATGTCAGACTGCAGAAGGTCGACGGCCGTGAGTACCACGGCCTCCTCGTCGGCACTCACCGATGCAGCCACGGGTGCCGAGTATCTTAAAACGAAAGCGCTGGCCTGCATGGTCAGCGCTATCATGGCCCCGACAAGCGTCGAGGCAGTACGTTTGATTGTGGAGCCTGTCATGAAACGCATGGCTTAGTTAGCAGGTGCTTCCGTAGGAGCTTCCGTAGCGGGAGCCTCAGCAGCGGGTGTCTCCTGTACGTCGGTAGCCGGAATGCCAGGCAGATTCGTCGGCGCCGTGGCCTTCTGCTCGGTGGCAGCACCTTCCATGACGGATGAGTCGCCTGTAGCACGCGGGATGAAGAAGACAGAGAGAACGCTGAAGACTACCATAGCGGCAGCCAGTCCCCATGTAAGTTTCTCGATGACATCGGTGGTCTTACGCACGCCCATAACCTGATTGCCGCTGGCAAAGCCGCTGGCAAGTCCGCCGCCCTTCGACTCCTGAATGAGCACGATGAGGCACATGAGAATTGATGCGATGACCACAAGGATTACAAGTAGATTGTACATTTTGTTTTAATATTTTTAGTTGTTTACACTCTGTTTATTCTGCCGTTTCAGGCTCTGGTTTATGGCTCTCATTGAGCAATAATTTCTCAAGGAACCGGATTTGGTCTGCAAAGTAACGGTTTTTTTGTGGATAAAGCAAACTTATTCGCCGAATTATTTCAATTGCCTTAGCATATTTGCCTTGTTTTATGTAAATTCGAGCCAAAGTCTCGGTAAAATAGGTGTCTGACGTGTCGGTTTGCTGCTCGTCATCGTCGATGTCGTCAGCCGAAGAGGCTGCGGTGTCTGATGCAGATGGCGGTAGGGGATGTGCTGCCACTTGGTGTGGCTCGCCCTTAGAGTCGGCCACCGGAAGCGGAGCTGCCGAGTCTACACCATCGAGCTGCTTGGCGTTGGGCTGATCATCATCTGGTAGTGCATCATCGAGCTGGAGGAGATAGGCTGTATAGTCTATGGTAGCCTCGTGAGGGCGTGGTTTTCTGGGCTTGGGCTGCTGCGGCTGTGCACCCAGGAACGTGTCGATGAGCGCAAGTGTTCGATCGGCCGTCTGGCTCTCAGGCTGGCTTCCTGCTGACGTGGTCGCTGTTGCTGAGTCGGCCGCGATAGCGGCTTGAAGCACATCTGACTCGAAGAGTTCGAAAAGGCGCTGACGGTCTGGCATGCAGATGGCTGCACGACTCAGTTCCCGTCCGAAGCGCTCGTCCTGCAATTGATAGAGGGCACGCAGGTAGAGCAGGCGTGCTGCCTGAAATGCGGGATAGCGCTCCACGAGTTCTTCCAGTTCGGTTAATGCTGCTGCATCTATCAGTTCAGGGTTCTTTATGTAAGTTGTTAATGATTGCATTGCTATTGAGTGTCTCTGCTGTTCTGCTACCAGTTGGCCACGGTAGCATTGAAGATTTGATCAGTAATATCCTTCGTCATCTGAGTGACGAGTTCCTCCTGCACATTGACGAGCTGCTGCGTAGCGTCGTACTCGGTGGTGGCCGAGAATTGTCGCTCGAAGTCTTCCTTGTGGTTCTTGTTGTTGGTGAAGCGTACGTTGACGGTCATCTTCAGCTGTACCTGCGAGCTATAGCCATCGCTGCCCACGCCTTTGTTGAACTGGTCGAAGCCGGTTATCTCCCCTGAGATGACGAGGTCGCCTCCGCGCTTGACCTGCTGCAGCTTAGTCTGCTGGGCGAAGATGTCGGTAAGGCGGTTGTTGAAGATCGACTGCATAGGAGCCCAAACGTAAGACGAACGTATGGGGAACTGATCTATCTGTATGGTCTTCGTCTTGGTGTAGTCAATGCTGGCGCCATTGAAGCGATAGCTGATGGCGCATGATGCTATGATGAGCGATGCCATACACACCGCTGCCATGCGTGCGAGCCCTGGCATCTTGTTACATTTCTTCCAGCCCATATTCTTTAATCTTACGGTAAAGGGTTCGTTCGCTGATGTGCAGCTCCTCGGCTGCCTTTTTCCGACGGCCGCGGTTTTTCTCAAGCGCTTTTATGATGAGGCGTTTCTCCTGCTCGTCAATCGAGAGTGACTCCTCGACGTATTCCTCGGCATACGGCGTAGCGTCGTCGTGGTGGCTTGTGGGGTGTTCCACGATGTGTGCCGGTTGAGGATTAGGGTGCGTAAGGATAGGCATTACCTCGACATCAGTCACAGGAACGCTCTGTGCCACGTGAACCGTATTGGCAGGGGCCGCCGACATTGTGGAGAGCTGCTGCTTCAGTTCGCTGACCTCGCGGTGCAAGGCATTGATCATCTGGAACAGCATCTCGCGCTCGCTGTCATATGAATGAGTGCCAGACGATGCCTGACTGACGCGGACGAGTCCTCCGTTTTCCTCTATGGTGGGCCAGATCTCGTAGTCGGAGAGCACTTCGGGCGTGACGACCCTGGATTCGCGCATGAGGATTGACATCTGTTCGGTGATGTTTTTCAACTGACGCACGTTACCTGGCCATTTGTAGCGTTTCATTACCTCCTCGGCCTCGGGGGAGAGGGTTATGCGCTCGGGCATCTGGTATTTGGCGGCTATTTCCATGGCGAACTTCTTGAATAGCAAGAGGATATCGTCGCCACGCTCGCGCAGGGGAGGCATCTTAATGGGTATGGTATTGAGGCGGTAGAAGAGGTCCTCGCGGAACTTGCCGTCGCGGATGGCCATCTGAATATTGACGTTCGTGGCTGCTACGACGCGGACGTTGGTCTTACGCACCTCGCTCGAGCCCACACGTATGTACTCGCCGTTCTCGAGCACTCGTAGCAGGCGGGCCTGCGTACTCAGTGGCAGCTCGCCTACTTCGTCAAGGAACAGGGTGCCGCCGTCGGCCGCCCCGAAGTAGCCCTCGTGCTCGCCGATGGCGCCTGTGAAGGCTCCTTTTTCGTGGCCGAAGAGTTCGCTGTCGATGGTGCCTTCGGGTATGCTTCCGCAGTTGATAGCGAAATACTTACGTGTGCGGCGGAGGCTGTTGTCGTGGATCATCCTGGGAATGATTTCCTTGCCCACGCCGCTCTCGCCGGTGATGAGCACCGAGAGGTCAGTCTTAGCCACCTGGAGGGCCGTGTCAATAGCGTGGTTCAGGGCCTCGCAATTGCCCACGATGCCATATCGCTGTTTTATAGGTTGAAGGTCTTTAGTGTCCATGATTATCCTCGCTCGCTGCGGTCACGTTTGTCTACGTAGAGTTTCTCAAGAGGATTGACGTGCGCCTCATCCCAGGCTCTGCGGTTGCGGGAAATGTCGATTGCCGCGAAGATGGCCTGGCGGAACGAGTTCTCGTCGGCGACGCCCTGCCCCGCGATATCGTATCCCGTGCCGTGGTCGGGGCTGGTGCGCACCATATCGAGGCCGGCGGTGAAATTGACGCCCTCGTTCATTGCCAACAGCTTGAAGGGTGCGAGGCCTTGGTCGTGGTACATGGCGAGTACGGCATCGTAGTGTTCGTAGGCCCGCGTGCCGAAGAAGCCGTCGGCAGCGAAGGGGCCATAGGTCGTGATGCCCGCCTCCTCGGCCTTGGCGATGGCAGGTAAAATGGCCGCCTGCTCCTCGGTGCCAAGGAGTCCGCCTTCGCCTGCATGCGGGTTCAATGCCAGCACGGCGATGCGGGGGTTAGAGATGCCAAAGTCGCGACAGAGCGAGGCATAGAGTATGCGCAGACGCGAAAGGACGCGCTCCTCTGTGACCTGCTGTGCCACTTCTGCGACTGGCAGATGCGTAGTCACGAGGGCCACGCGCAGGTGCTCGTTCATCAGTATCATCAGGGGTTCCTGTCCGTCGTGTCCGATGCGGTTGGCGATGTATTCCGTGTGCCCGGGGAACTTAAACGAGTCGTTCTGGATAGCGTGTTTGTTGATGGGCGCTGTCACCAAAGCGTCGAAATGCCCTGAACGCCAATCCTTGACAGCGCGTTCGAGGGCTACGTAGGCGGCACGTCCGGCCTCTTCGGTGGCTTGGCCGAGGTCTATCTTGACCTCGTCTGCCGTAGAGTGAATAAGGTTGAGGGCTCCGTCAACGGCTTCTGCGGGCGAACTTATGGTGTTGAAGTTCGTCTGCAGGTCAAGGGACTTGCGATGGTAGCTGGCCACTTTCGGCGACCCGTAGATAATGGGGGTGCAGAGGTCGAACATCGCCGGATCAGCGAATGTCTTGAAGATAATCTCATAGCCTATGCCGTTGGGGTCGCCATGAGTGATTCCTATTTTTAGTTTTTCCATCGAGTTTTGGTTATGGTTATGGTTTATCGTTTGAATTATGTCGCACCGGAGGGGGCTGCCCGACATAGGCTTTGGCCTCACGGAAGATTTGCTTAAGGGTTTCTGCCAAAAGGCTTAAGGGTTTCTGCCAAAAGGCTTAAGGGTTTCCGCCAAAAGGCTTAAGGGTTTCCGCCAAAAGGCTTAAGGGTTCCGGTTGTTCGCTCGCGACCGAACAAGGGATTCGGCCGGTCGCTTTGCCGTTCAAGACCGTCTGTATAGCCCTACTTGCGCTGCCGCGCAGCCTTACGATCCTCGGCCGTGACGGCTACTTCCTCCATAGTGGTGACTATGGGCGAGGTCTGCTCGTCGGGCAGGTTGAGGGTGTAGAGCGAGCCTTCGAGGCGCCTCATGAGTCCCCGCTTCATCTTTTCGGGTGCGAAGACGAAGCCCTCGACCACGATGACGAGGTTGCGGGTGGTGTCGACGCGTGAGTGGCTGACGAAGGGGCCGCCCATGCCGTCGTTCTCCATATACCAGAGGCCGCGCGCCTCGAGGGCGTACTGGTTGTGGACAACGATAGGCTTAACGGCTGTGCAGAGGGTGTCCGTGGCCATGTGCATCGTGGGCAGCGTGCCGGGGATGTTCGCGGCCATGACGCTGTCGCGCTTGGCAAGGACATATTGCTTCGTGAAGGTCTGAGGGCCTTCGTAGGGGTAACTGTACATGCAGATGTTGACCATGCCCGACGCTCCGTTGGAACTTGTCCAGAAGAAGTTGTCGCCTTTCTTGTAGCTCTTTATCTCGTCGGGCGCGTGCAGCTCGCAGTCGAAGATTTCCTTGGCCAGCTCAGCCGTCTTCTTCGAGTACTTGTCCTTGAGTTCCTTGATGAGGCGGTTCATCTCCATCTTCGTCAGGAAGTCTATGATGTCTTGCCCGTGGTCGAAGCAGAAGTCGGCAAACTCCTCGGGTGAAGGGCTCTGAATCGTCAGTACGATTTGGCCGATGGAATACTTGTCGCGCGTGAACTTCATCGACGTCTTGGTGTAGATTTGCTTGTTGATATCGACGAGGATGATGTTGCGGAAGATGTTCAGGATATGGTCGAAGTGCTTGGGCTCGACGTGGGAGATATGGAACGAGCGCTCGGGTTGCGGCAGTCCCGGGATATCGGTGTCGAGCACGGCAAAAAGGGCACGGCCCTGAGTAGCCTCCCAGTCGCGGTCGCTCATGACGACCATGACCTCATAGGGACGTCCGCTGGCTCGCGGCATCACAAATTCCTTCTTGCATGCAGCTATTAGCAGCGTAGCAGCTAATATGAGAAAAAGAGATTTCTTCATGATAGGACTTGTTTTTCTTTCGTATTCAATAATCCACACGCAGCGTCGATATCCTGGCCGCGCGAGGCACGGATGGTGCAGCGCACGCCACGGTGGGTCAGGTAGTCGCGGAAGGCGGCCATGCGCGTGGCATCAGCTTCGTGGAAGCGGTTTTCGCCGGGCAGGGCATGCCAGCGGATCAGGTTGACGCGGCACTCCAACCCGTCGAGCAGCCGCACAAGCTCGCGCGCATAGCGGTTGCTGTCATTGGCGCCGCCGAAGATGATGTACTCAAACGAGAGGCGACGCTGCCCCGTCCAGTCGTACTGGCGCAAAAACTCAAGCATCTCGCTGAGCGGATAGCTGCGCTCGGCCGGCATGATGGCGGAGCGCTCTTCGTGGAAGGGATTGTGCAGGCTAATAGCCAAGTGGCAGGGGCTCTCGTCGAGGAAACGCTTCAGGCCCTTGCGCAAACCGCAAGTGGACACGGTGATACGGCGCGGACTCCAAGCCCAGCCGTAGTCGGACATCAGGTGGCGCGTAGCAGCAAGCACGGCATCGAGGTTGTCGAGCGGCTCGCCTTGACCCATGAAAACAATATTTGTCAAGCGCTCGCGTGCAGGAAGGGAATATATCTGGTTGAGGATATCGGCCACTGTGAGCTGGCCTTGAAATCCTTGACGACCTGTCATGCAGAAGCTGCAACCCATTCTGCACCCCACCTGACAGCTGACACACACGGTGCCGCGATCGTCATCTGGGATGAACACAGTTTCCACAGTATGGCCGTCCAGCGTACCAAACAGGTACTTCGATGTGCCATCAGCGCTGTGTTGTTCAGCTAAAGGGGCAGAGAAGCCTACGGAGTAGTGCTCGGCAAGTTCCTTGCGTGCGGCCACGCTGATATTGCTCATGCGGCTGATGTCGCCCTCACCCTTCTGATAGATCCATTGAGCCAGCTGCTTAGCTGAGAAGGCAGGCATACCAAGTTCCAAGACAACAGCCTTCAGCTCCTGAGGTGTCATCCCCAAGAGAACAGGTTTGGATGTCGGTGTTGTACTCTTTTCCTTCATTATTGTCTTGATGCGCGTACGCGCGTACTTTAATAATATACCTGCCCTGCCTTACCTTGGTAAACGAAAGCAGCGCAGCAGATGTCACCTAAATGACGCCTACTGCGCTGCAAATTTACGCAAAGCCGCGTGAACGGCAAAGTATTTAATAAATTTTATGCCAAAATGGCAGTGATTTTAATCTCTTCCACGCCCAAACAAGCGTAAGATGTAGAGGAAGAGGTTGATGAAGTCGAGGTAAAGCGACAGGGCACCGAGCACAGCGACGCGGCGAGGAGCGGCAGCGTCGCCATAGACCTCGGCAGCCTCGCTCATGGCCTTGATGCGCTGAGTGTCGTAGACTGTGAGTCCCACGAAGATGAAGACGCCGATGTAGGTGATGATGGCATCGAAGGTGGAATTAGCCCAGAAGATGTTGACGACCGATGCCACGATCAGACCTATCAGGGCCATCAGCAGGATGCCGCCCAGGCTGCTGAGGTCGCGCTTAGTGGTATAGCCGAAGACGCTCATGGCGCCGAAGGTCAGAGCCGAGGCTGCGAAGGCCTGATAGATGGTTGCTGTGCTGTAAGCAAAGAAGATACTGGAGAGTGTCAGCCCGTTGAGCACAGAGTAGAGCAGGAAGAGTGCGGTTGCCATCGTCGGCGACAGGCGGTTGATGCCCCACGAGACGCCCATCACCAACGCCAACTCAGCGATGCACAGCACCCAGATGGCAGCGCTGTTGCCGTAGATGAGCTGTAGCATGGCAGGCGAACTGATGGTGAGATAGGCGGTGGCAGCCGTCAGCAGCAGCGCGGCCGTCATCCACAAATAGACGCGCGTCATAACGCCTGAGAAACCGATGCTGCGAGAAGTCGTGGTACTCAGTCCCTCGCCGCGGTCGTAGTGGTCTTGAATTTCGATGTAGTCTTTCATAATGATTTTCCTTTAAAAAGAGGGCACGGACACCCGCGCCCTCTTATCACTTGCAAGATGTATGCCAAACGCTTATCTCTAACCTACATCTTTATGCAATTTATTTCTTTTTAGGATGAACCTTCTTGGTCTTCTTGATTTTTTCCTTGTCGTACTTGTCCCAAAGTTTTTTCTTAGCGCACAGGGCTTTCTGGGCCTCAGTGCTCTTTATTGCAGCTGACTCGGCTGCGGCTTCAGCAACAGGATCAGCCCATGCAAACTGGAAGCCCTGCACCTTGTTCCATGCTCCACGGGTGAAGTCGGGGAAAGCAACGCTGGCGCAGTTGTTGTCCATAGACAGCGCACCTAATTCGGCCAGGCAGCACCATTCGGCAAGGTCGTAGACATCCATGTCGAGGGGCAGGCCGTTCTGCAAGCAATAGACAAGACGAGCGTCCATAAAGAAGTCCATACCGCCATGACCACCAACCTTCTGAGCCATCTCGCCGTACTTCTTGATGATGGGGTGCGTGTACTTGGCCACAAGGGCATCATGCTCGGCCTTTGGAAGGAAGCCGTGGCTCGAGAGGTCGTCGACCTTGGGAGCTACGCCGCTGGCGCTGAGCTGGCTCTTGTCAAGGGCGAAGTGCTGTTCGGGATATTTGGTAGCGTAGCCCTTCGTGCCAGTGAGCTTGAAAAGGCGGTTGTAGGGCTGGGGATTCATGACGTTGTGCTGAATCTCTACGACCTTGCCTTCGGCTGTGCGCATGAGGGTTGTCGTCTGGTCTCCGTTGCGATAGTTGGCAGGGCGCTTGCCTGTCTTAGCCTCAACGTAGTCGGGACCGTGGACGGCCTTAGTATCCATAGCGACAAGAGTGGTGAAGCGGTCGCCGCGGTGAATGTTCATAGTCAGAGCCACCGGGCCAAGGCCGTGAGTAGCATAGACGTCGCCGCGATTCTCCATGTTATACTTCATGCGCCATCCGAGCTTCTGAGGGTCGGAACCGTCGGGATTCTTCCAGTAGTAGTCCCAGAAGTCGTCAAGGTTGTGAATGTAAGCTCCTTCGCCGCGCAGTATCTCGCCGAAGACACCATGCTGGGCCATGTTCATGGCATTGAGCTCATACCAGTCATAGCAGCAGTTCTCGAGAATCATGCAGTGCTTGCGCGTGCGCTCCGAGAGTTCGATGAGCTCCCAGCACTGAGCGAGGTTCATGGCCGACGGCACCTCGATGGCAGTGTGCTTGCCATTCTCAAGAGCGCATTTGGCAACGGGGAAATGATGATCCCAGTCCGTGGCTACATATACTATGTCTACATCGGGGCGCTTGCAAACCTCCTCATAACCCTTCTCGCCGCTATAGATGGCTGCAGGCGGAAGGCCGGCATCGCGAAGGTACTTCTGGCATGCTTCGGCGCGAGCTTCCTCGTAGTCGCACAATGCCACAATCTGAACACCGGGGATATAAGTCCAGCGGGCTACGGCACCAGGACCGCGCATGCCCAACCCGACGAAGGCCACGCGGACGGTCTCGAGTTTAGGAGTCGTAAGTTGCAGGACATCCGTCTGGCCTGCTGGGCGAGCAGGGGTGTTGATGACAATAGTGCCTTTCTCCCAGTGCCAATCCTTGTCTGTCACAGAGAGCGACTGTGCACTTGCCGCAAGCGAGCAACAAGCCACAGCTAATAACATTAGAATCTTCTTCATGATAAAAAAAGTGTGTTAGTTTGAAAAAGTTGATTTATTTTGCCGCAAAGATAGTATTAAAAGATGAATTTTGATTACCTTTGTGGCAGTTTTTTAAGAAAAAGTTTCTCGCAATGGCTAAAATAAGCTGTTTCCTGCCCTTCCACAGCGAAGAAGAGGGGCATTTTACCATAGATTCTTTGCAAGGCGACCCTAATGTGGCAAGTATTACACTGATAGGCAATCCCTTTCAGACGAAGACGCTGAGAGAGGTGGCCGATGGGGCTGCTACTGAATATATCCTATTATATACCAAGAGCTTCGACTTGAAGCTCGGGTTCCATGCGCTGACGCGCCTCGTGACTGTTGCCGACGACTCAGGGGCGACGATGGTGTATGCCGACCACCGCATTCAACTACCCTCGGGCGAAGTGCAAGCAAGGCCGCTCATCGACTACCAGACGGGGTCTGTACGCGACGATTTCGACTTCGGGTCGCTCCTGCTCTTGCGCACGGCTGACGTCAGAGCTTATTTTGAGCAGGAGCGCATTCGCGAATATCAGTTTGCCGGGCTCTACGACCTGAAGCTGTTCCTCTCACGTCGCATGCTCCCTGTACACGTCAGCGAGTCGCTCTACACAGAAGTGGAAACCGACACACGCCTCTCTGGGCAGAAACAATTTGACTACGTCGACCCCCGAAACAGGGCGCGACAGATAGAGATGGAGCGCGTCTGCACCCGTCACCTCAAAGCCATAGGAGCCTTGCTGGCGCCCGACGAATTCGACGAGATAAAGTTCGACGAAGAGGACTTCCCCGTAGAGGCTACAGTGGTCATACCCGTGCGCAACCGCGTACGTACAATAGAAGATGCCATCCGTAGCGTTCTGAATCAGAAGACAACGTTTCCGTTCAATTTGATTGTGGTGGACAACCACAGCGATGACGGAACAAGCGAGGTGATAGAAAGCCTCACACACGGACCCAGCCTCATACATATCATTCCCTCCCGCGACGACCTCGGCATCGGCGGTTGTTGGAATATGGCCGTGCACCATCCTCAGTGCGGACGCTTCGTGGTGCAACTCGATTCCGACGACCTCTACAGCGGCACAGACACGCTGCAGCGCATCGTTGATGCCTTCCGAGAGCAACGGGCTGCTATGGTCATTGGCTCGTATCGGATGACCAACTTCCAATTAGAAACGCTCCCGCCAGGACTCATAGACCACCGCGAGTGGACTCCTCAGAACGGACGCAACAACGCGCTACGCATCAACGGACTCGGGGCGCCTCGGGCGTTCTACACCCCAGTCCTGCGCAAGATTCAGATCCCCAACACCAGCTACGGTGAGGACTATGCTCTCGGGCTGATGATAGGCCGCCGATATCGCATCGGGCGCATCTTTGACGAGCTATACCTTTGCCGTCGATGGGAGGGCAACAGCGATGCGGCTCTCTCCATCGAGAAAGTCAACAAGAACAACCTCTATAAAGACCAGCTACGCACGACGGAGATATTGGCTCGCCAGGCTCTGAACCGCAAATGGCGCCGCGAGGTCTCAGGGGAGGAGGTTAATGCCTTCTTTGAGCAAGAGCTCAGTGAGTGGCAGTTCGCACGACAGCACTACAGCGACCTGCAGAACCAGGTGCAGCAACGTGTGCTGCCGATAAGCGAGCAAGATACAGACACCGGCGAGACAGTTTCAGCAGGCACAGCCTCCGACGTCTCCCTCACCGTGCAATGGAATCCGGCTCGCATCGTCTCTACAGGGGCCAAGATTGACAAGGAGACCATCGAGGCACGCCCCTGCTTCCTGTGCGACGAGAACCGTCCGAAGGAGCAACACGCTCTGATGATTGAGCACCACTATCAAGTGCTCGTCAACCCCTACCCCATCCTGCCGCGACATTTCACCATACCTACCCGACGCCATAAGCCGCAAGCCATCTGGGAACATTTCGGCACTATGCGGCACTTGGCCTGGACTCTCTCTGAGAATATCATATTCTACAACGGGCCACTCTGTGGAGCGTCATGCCCCGACCATCTGCACCTGCAGGCCGGTTCACGAGGCATCGTACCTATTGAGCGCGACTGGAGCCTCTACGAGAACCAGCTCGAGAAAGTATATCCTCTCACAGGAGGAGAGACACAAGAGATGGTCGACGCAGGCAACATAAGCCAGCGATGCGGCCTCTTCCTGCTTAAGAACTATGTCTGCCCGGTCTTCGTCATACGCTCTATGCCAGAGGAGACCGACAGCCTCCTTTGCCAACGGCTCTACCGTGCATTGCCTGTTCCCGAAGGTGAAAGCGAGCCCCGCCTCAATGTCATCTGCTGGAGACAGGCTGGCGACGAGAGCCGCAGCGATGAAATCGTGACGCTGATTTTCCCGCGCAAAAAGCACAGGCCCGACTGCTACTATAATGAAGGCCGAGAAGCACTCATCGTCAGCCCAGGCGCACTCGATATGGGCGGACTGATCATCACTCCGCGCGAAGAGGACTTCCGCAAAATCACACCCGAGTGGGCTGCAGCGATCTTGAAAGAGGTCACTTTGTCCGAAAAGGACTTGAAGCCGGTTATTGAGGCCGTGACAGACAGAACGCCCAGCACTTCCACCCCTCTCGACTCACATGTGGAAGGGGAGTCCTCTGTATGGAACAAAGATGGAAGCACTCAACAACAGCCATCACCAGCAGCAGGCGTTGCAGGCGAAGCCCTCTCGGTAGGTCTCCTCTCGGCCTCTGCCGTTCGATTCAAGCTTAACGGCTCTTTCACAGCCAAGGGTAATACGCTCTCGGGCGAACAAGAAGTGAAGTATAGCGATGGAGGCTTGCTGTGGAACGGGCGTGTCTACCGTCAGCTGACCTTCCGTCCAGCAAGCGAAGAGTCAAGCTTCACGATGGAAGACGTCGTGATAGGCAAGGATTTCCATTGGCAACGAAGCGAGCAACAGACGTTCGCCGGCACGCTCAGACTGGTCGTGGATGAGGAGAATATTGTCTGCATCAACGACATAGATGTCGAGCGCTATCTCGAAAGCGTCATCAGCAGCGAGATGAATGCCAACTGCTCGCTTGAGTTTCTCAAAGCATCAGCCGTCATCAGCCGCAGCTGGCTCTACGCACAGATGGAGAAACGGCAGCGTTTGGCTGGCGGCAGTCAGGGCTTCTTCTCATTTGTCAAGACAGACGACGAGCTCATACGTTGGCACGACCGCGAAGACCACACCATCTTCGATGTCTGTGCCGATGACCACTGCCAGCGCTACCAAGGCATCACAAGGGCTTCGCGCACAGAAGTAAGAGATGCCGTGAAGGCTACTCACGGACAGATCCTCACCTTCGACGGCAAAGTATGCGATGCGCGCTTCTCAAAGTGCTGCGGCGGGCACACCGAGACATTTGAGAGCTGCTGGGAGAACGAGCACCACCCATATCTCGAAAGCGTTGAAGACCCGTTCTGCAACACCTCCGACGAGGCCGTCATACGTCAGGTACTCAACGATTATGACTGCGAGACTCACGACTTCTATGAGTGGCAAGTAGTTCTCACCCAAGACGAGGCGCAGACATATATCACTCAGCACCTGAGAATAGACTTCGGCGACATCAAAGAGCTAATACCCATTGAGCGCGGACCCGGCGGACACATCGTCCGTCTGAAGATTGTAGGCTCGAAGCGCACATTCACCATTGGCAAGGAACTGGAGATACGCTCCGCCCTGAGCGCAAGCCATCTCAAGAGTTCAAACTTCACCGTTGAGCTACAGGAGGTGGACGCTGCCGGAGTGCCCGCCCGATTCTTACTTAAAGGGCGTGGATGGGGACATGGCGTTGGCATGTGCCAGATTGGTGCTGCCGTCATGGGCGAACAAGGATATACGTACCAACAGATACTCCGTTACTACTATAAAAACGCTAACATAACTACTATCTACTAAAAATGAAGACCAAACTAATCATCGCAGCCCTACTGCCTATGGTCGTAGCTGCACAAGATTTCACTCAGTACGTTGACCCGCGCATCGGCACGGGCGACCATGGCCACGTGTTCTTAGGTGCCAACGTGCCCTTCGGCATGGTCAATGCCGGTCCTACGCAGATTGAAGTGGGATGGGACTGGACCTCAGGATATCACGAGAGCAGCTCCACCATCGTAGGCTTCGCACAAACCCACCTCAGCGGAACTGGTTGTTCAGACCTCGGCGACGTGGCCATCATGCCAGCTACGAAAGAGCTTGAGCTCACGCGCGAAGGTCTGGCCGCCACTTTCAGCCACGACAACGAAGTGGTTCGGCCCGGCTACTACAACGTGTTACTCAACGAGAGTGGTATTCGCACCGAGATCACTGCAACCCAACGAACAGCGCTGTATCGCATCACCTTTCCTGCGAATACGCAACACCACTTAATCGTAGACCTTGAGAACGGCGTGGGCGACCGAGTCCTTTGGGGACGTCTTACTCAGCTCAACGACACGACTTTCGTTGGTTACCGCACTAGCCACGGATGGGCCAATCGCCAGCACTGCTATTTTGCGATGCATACAAGCGTTCCGGCCCATATCGAACGTATGTCAGACCGCAAGAGCGAGCTCTCGGGTAATCAGTCGCCCATATACGACCTTCATGTCGACAACAACGGAAAGCCCATGCTCGTGCGAATAGCTCTCAGCCCGGTCTCAGAGATGGGCGCTTTGGCTAACCTCGAGACAGAGGCTTACGGACGCGGGGGATGTGCATGGGACTTCGACGCCGAGCGTGCCAAGGCTGACAACGCATGGAACCGAGAGCTCGGCCGCATCAATGCTACGTTCCATAATAATCGCGATGCACGTATTTTCTACACTGCGTTGTATCATTTCATGGTGGCACCTCAGACTTGGGACGATGCCAATGGCGACTGGCGCGGAGCCGACAATCATGTTTACCGCACCTCGCTACCCGAAAAGTTCAGCGAAGTTCCTATGTTTGGCCACAAGCCGAACCTAAAGGCGTTCGAGAGCGAAACTGAAAAATCCGCAGACGATTCACCCGTAGGCAATTCCAAGTACCTCACCACCCTATCCCTCTGGGACACCTATCGCGCTGCAGCCCCCCTCTCCACCATCATCCTGCCCGAGATGATGCCCAGCATCGCCGAGACCTACCTACGCATCTTCCGCGAGCAGGGCAAGCTGCCAGTGTGGCACTTGATGTCGCAGGAGACCAATTGCATGGTGGGCTGCCCTGCCGTACCCGTGCTGGCCGATCTGCTGCTGAAAGGTTTCGTTGCCGACTCGCTGGCTGCCATGAAGGCTATGTACAGCAGCCTGACAATGGACGAGCGCGGATTGGACGACATGAAGAAGTACGGCTACGTCTGCAACGACCACGAAGGCGAAAGCCTCTCCAAAACGCTTGAGTATATGCTTGCCGACTGGGCCGCCGCTCAGGCAGGCAAGGCTGTCCTTAAGAGTCATTCCGACAATAGCGAGCTGGCACAACAAGTGGAGTACCTCGAGAAACGTTCGCACGGCTATCCTCAACTCTACGACAAGCGCGTAGGCTTCATGCGCGGCAAGAACTCCGACGGCTCGTTTGAGAGCCTCGACGGCTTCAACCCGCAGCACCAGACGCGAGCCTTCACCGAAGGTAATGCCTGGCAATACCTTTGGCTCGTGCCTCACGATGTCGAAGGTCTCATGCAGATGCTCGGCGGACGCGACATCGCACTTAAGCGTCTCGACAGCCTCTTCGTCGCCGACAGCCAACTGAACGAGGAAGCTCAACCCGACATCAGCGGGCTCATCGGTCAGTATGCCCACGGCAACGAACCAAGCCACCACATCGTCTACCTCTACGCACTTATGGGTCAGCCACGCAAGACGGCCAAGCTCGTCCGTCAGATTCAGCGCGAGCTCTACACCGACCAACCCGCTGGCCTATGCGGCAACGAAGACGTAGGTCAGATGTCTGCCTGGTACGTGCTTTCAGCCCTCGGCTTCTATCAGGTGGAGCCTTGTGGCGGACGCTACGTCATTGGCTCACCGCTCGTCAAGGATGCCACGTTGCACGTAGGGAATGGCAAGACGTTCGCTATCCATGTGCACGGCGCAAGCGAGAAAGCCATATACATCAAGAAAGCCCTCTTGAACGGCAAACCCCTCGGCAACCCGAAGCAGGCGCTTATCCTCCGGCACGAGGATATTGTCAAAGGTGGTACTTTGGATATCTACATGACTAAGTAAGCCGCTAAGGTTAACAATTCCATTTTCTACATTAATAATATATGCGAACGCGCATGAAAAGAATCCTGCTGCTGGCCACCCTCACTATGGCCGGCAGCCTCACTTGGGCACAGATACCCTCAGGCTACTACGACGGAGCTGAGGGCAAGACTGGGCAGGAACTGAGAGCTGCTCTTCACGACATCATTAACAGTCATACCGTCGTCAGCTACGACGGGCTCAAAGCCGCCTATTTCTACACCGACGCCTACTCCGACGGCAAGCTCTGGGACATCTATTCCAACTACCATTGGACCTCCAGCCAGGTCTGCGGCAGCTACGGTGGAGAAGGCGACTGCTGGAACCGCGAGCACACCTGGCCTCAGAGCTGGTTTGGCAGTGGCACGCCCAAGAGCGACCTCTTCCACGTCCTGCCCACTGATGGCTACGTGAACAACCGCCGTTCGAGCTACCCTTATGGCGAAGTAGGCAGTGCTTCCTACACCTCTGGCAACGGCTCGAAGCTCGGCACGTGCAAGACCAGTGGCTACAGCGGCACCGTCTTCGAGCCCATCGACGAGTACAAAGGCGACGTCGCACGCGGCTTTTTCTACATGAGCACCCGCTACTACACCGAAGACAGCAGCTGGAGCTCAAGCGACATGACCACGAAGTGCGAGATCAAGGAATGGGCGCTGAAGATGCTGCTGCGATGGCACAAGCAAGACCCAGTCAGCCAGAAGGAAATCGACCGCAACAACGTCATCTACAACAGCTACCAGTTCAACCGCAACCCCTTCATCGACCATCCCGAGTATGCCGAGATGATTTGGGACGAGAACTGGCAGGCCGGCACATCCTACAACATCACAAGTGCTACGAACCTCAGCGGCGGCACCGTCTCTGCACCCTATTCTGCCATCGAAGGCACAACGGTGGCCACAACAGCCACGCCCAAAGCGGGTTACAAAGTCACTGGCTACAGCGCTTGGAAGACGGGTGACACGTCCACGACGGTCACCGTTTCCTCCAACGGCACCTTCACCATGCCGGGCTACCCCGTCACGGTCAGCGCCACCTTCGAGCGCGACAACACTCAATACACTATCGCACTTGCCAACACCACCAACGGCACCATCAGCGCCAGCGCCACATCGGCTCTATCGGGAACTACAATCACGCTCAACCCCACACCAGCCGAGGGCTACGTCCTCTATGCGCTACACGTCTACAAGACAAGCTACATCAACACCGTCGTGTCCGTCACGGACAACACATTCGTGATGCCCTCCTACAACGTCACCGTCAGCGCAACTTTCGTCGAGGAAGGTAGTGCAGGAGGCACAGGCGACTTCGTCAAAGTGACCAGCGAACCCACGGATTGGAGTGGTGAGTACCTGATTGTCTACGAGAAAGGAAATCTTGCCCTCGATGGAGGACTGACAAAACTTGATGCGGCCAACGACTTTATCAGCGTTACCATTGCAGATAATACAATAGCTGCTACAGACGCCACCAACGCTGCCACGTTCACCATCGCACCAATGGCTGAAGGGTTTTCCATTAAAGCAAAGAGCGGGCTATATGTTGGTTGGGAAAGCGACAGCAATAATGGTTTATCCAGTCAAGCTGAAGCGCTCAAGAATACGCTTTCCTTCAATTCTGAAGGAATAGACATCAAAGGTTCTGCTGGAGCTTATCTGCGCTATAACGACAAAGACAAACGCTTCCGCTATTACAAATCCGCGACCTACACTGCTCAGCAACCCATCCAGCTTTACAAACGCTCCACCCCTGCGGCTCCTGCCGTGATGCACACCATCACGTTCCAGAACAACGATGGTCAGACGTACACGCAGGAAGTAGAGGAGTTCAAGCCTACTGCACTCATTCCCAACACCTTCACGCTCGAAGGTTATGAGTTCGACGGTTGGCGGGACATTAATGGCACATTCTATGCCGACTGCGCAACAGTGACACTGCTCGACGACATCACCCTCTACTCACAGTGGAACGAACTGTTCGACATCGCACTCGTGCAGCCCTCTCATGGCACCATCAGCGCCAGCGCCACTTCAGCCACGGAAGAGACAATCATTGAGCTCACTGCCACGCCCGAAGAGGGCTACCAGCTCCACCACTGGACTGTCACCAACGAGGCAGGCGAGACCATAGAAGTCTTCGACAACAGATTCGGCATGCCTGCCAGCGATGTCACCGTCACGGCAACATTCGTCTACATGATACAGCCGTCAGGCGAAGCCTACTACGAACTCGTGACATCTGACAGCCAGCTTCAGACCGGTAAGACCTACCTGATTGTAAACACGGCTTCCTCCAAAGCGCTCAGCAAGACGCAAAACTCCAATAACCGTGCTGCGGCAAACGTCGATATCACGGACAACATCATCAAGGAGACTGGCGATGCCTGTGAGCTGACGCTGGGCGGAACTACTGGATCATGGACATTCTATGACTCCGACAAAAGCGGTTACCTGTATGCAGCAAGTAGCAGCAGCAACTATCTGCGCACGCAAACGACTAACAACGCCGACGGCACTTGGAGCATCGCTATCGCCGCCGACGGCACCGCCACCATCAAGGCACAAGGCAGCAACACGAGGAACCTTCTTAGGTACAACAATTCGGCCAGCAACGGCAACCTCTTCTCCTGCTACTCCAGCGGCCAACAGGCCGTTAGCCTCTTCGTACGCGTTGAGCCACAAGCCATCATCCTTGGCGACGTAAACCGCGACAATGCCATCACGATTGCTGACGTCACGGCGCTGGTGAACATCATCCTCGGCAAGGACGATGAGGAGCAGCTCTACAGCCACGTGGCTGCCGACGTCAACGAGGACGGAGACATAACAATTGCCGACGTCACGGCGCTGGTTAACTTAATACTCGGAAAGGATTAGCGCTCACGACCGCGGGCTTTCAATTTCTTATTCTCCTCATTCATGAAGGGGCTGCGTCTTTCAATGTGAAGACGCAGCCCCTTTTTCTTTTTTGCAACGGCCATGCGCTAATTAACTGCTCGCCCCTGTTCCATGAACGCTCTTATCTCTTCCAGCCTTGCCTCAGCGCATACACGGCCCAGGTCATAGGTCTGTTGCATCCGCCTGCGGCTGTGTGAGATGTGACCGATTGGCAAGGTCTCGCTGGGGAATAGCAACAGAGCGTTGCCTGCATCTTCTTGTTGTGCTATGTAACGGAGCTCTTCGTTGTACATCTCGTGGCGATGCATCCAGGCATCGACGAGCGCAGGGTACTTTCTTAGGGCAAAACGGATGAAACGCTGATGGCTCAGTTCATGCTTCTCATAGCCAAGCGGTTGGGTAAGCACTACCAGATTGCGCCCGTAGCCCTGCCCTTGGAAATAGCGGAGGGGAATGGAGTCCGCTATGCCCCCGTCGAGCAGGCGCTGCCCATTGATGTCTACCACGCGTGAGACGATAGGCATCGACGAGGAGGCAAGAATCCAGTCGTACATCTCATCGCTGAAGCGGTCGAAGCGGCGGTAGACAGCCTCACCCGTGTCTACGTCCGTAGCTACGAGGTGAAACTCCATCGGACTGCGATTGAAGGCTTCTATGTCAAAACGGTCGAGGCGCTCGGGCAGTGTGCGATAGGCGAAGCGAGGTCCGAAGATGCCCCCCGTAGTCAGCAACGACCAAAGACTGCAGTAGCGAGGGTCGTGGGCAAAGCGGAGGTTGTAGCGCAACACGCGTCCCTGCTGCCCGCTCTTGTCGTTGCAGCCAAAGCATGCTCCGGCTGACACGCCTACGACGCCGTCGAACTCCACACCAGCCTCCATCAGCACGTCCATGACGCCGGCGGTGAACAGCCCCCGCAGAGCGCCGCCTTCGAGCACTAACCCTTTATTCATTCTTCTGTCGTTGTCGTATTTTGTGTCCTTGATGCCTCACACCTTTCGCACGGGGTCGCACGTCAGGCCGCAGCCAAGCTTCTTGAAAATCTTGCGGTCGACCTCGCCCAGCATCACCGTGGCGTGCACCTGGCAGCCGTCTAAGAGCGGCAATGTCTCAAGTGCCCGGCGGCAGTTCTCGTCGTGCTGCGAGAGCACGGCAAGGGCTATCAGCACCTCGTCCGTATGCAGACGCGGGTTGTTGCCATGGAGCATCGACGTTTTCATACGCTGGATGGGCACAATCATGTCCTGCGGAATAAGCTTCAGCTCGTGGTCGATGCCTGCCAGATGCTTCGTAGCATTCAGTAGCAGCGCCGCACACGGGCCGAGCAGGTCGCTGGTGTCGGCGGTGATGATGGTGCCGTCCTCGAGCTCGATGGCTGCCGACGGTGTGCCGCTCTGCAGGCGTCGCTCGTAGGCTGCTACGGTGGTCGGGCGGTTGGCCGTGGTGAGCTTCATCTGTTTCATCAGCAGTGCAATCTTGTTCACCTCCTCGTCGCCTTTGCGGCCGTCGAGCATATCGCCCAGTGCGGTGTAGTAACGTCTGATTATCTCTTGCTTCGAGGCCTCTGAGCAGACTTCGTCGTCCGAAATGCAGAAGCCGGCCATGTTCACGCCCATATCTGTAGGCGACTTGTAGGGGCTCTCGCCGTAGATCGACTCGAAGATGGCGTTCAACACGGGGAAAATCTCTATGTCGCGGTTGTAGTTGACCGTCGTCTTGCCGTATGCCTCGAGGTGGAAATGGTCGATCATGTTCACGTCATTGAGGTCGGCCGTAGCGGCTTCGTAAGCTACATTGACTGGGTGTTTCAGGGGGATAGACCAGATGGGGAACGTCTCGAACTTGGCATAGCCGGCCTTGACGCCACGGCGGTTCTCGCCCCAGAGTTGCGAGAGGCAGACGGCCATCTTCCCGCTGCCGGGGCCGGGGGCCGTCACTACGACCAGCGGGCGCTTCGTCTCGACGAAGTCGTTCTTGCCAAAGCCGTCGTCTGAGTCTATCAGCTCGACGTTCGTGGGATAGCCTTCTATTAAATAATGATAGTACACGCGCACGCGCCCGAGGCGCTCCAGCTGCTCGCGGAAGGCCACGGCGGAGGCCTGACCGTTGAAATGGGTTATGACCACTGAGCTCACCAGCAGGCCTCGCTCGGTGAAGACGTCGCGCAGGCGCAGCACGTCCTTGTCGTAGGTGATGCCGAGGTCGCCACGAACCTTGTTGCGCTCGATGTCTTCGGCAGAGATTACGATGATGATCTCTGCCTCGTCCTTCAGCTGCATCAGCATGCGCAGTTTCGAGTCGGGCTGGAATCCGGGCAGTACGCGCGAGGCGTGGTAGTCGTCGTAGAGCTTGCCGCCGAACTCCATATAGAGCTTGTCGCCAAACTGTGCTATGCGTTCCTTGATGTGCTCCGACTGTATGCGGAGATACTTATCGTTGTCAAAACCTTGTTTCATGGGACGTATTCTTAGTTGAGAACAAAATTTCGCCACAAAAGTAGTGCTTTTTGCTCATTTCACAAAGAAAATACTGATAAAATACTGCTTCGCTACGACGTTTTTCTGAACAGGTAGCGGGAGCTTTATGCAGGACGCCAAAGGGCTACATTCAGAACCCTTAAGGGTTTCAGGGGAATGGATTAGGGAATAGGTATTAGGGATTAGGGCGAATGGCTTAAGGCCTTCGGCAAAAAGGCTTAAGGCCTTCGGCAAAAAGGCTTAAGGGTTTTGGCAAAAAGGCTTAAGGGTTTCGGCAAAAAGGCTTAAGGGTTTTGACTGGAAGGCTTGAGGGTTTCTTTCAACCGGCTTAATCCGGTCCTGAAACAACAAAAGGGCCGCTTCACAGCGACCCTATTGCTTCAGTCTTTAGGTATTAGTCCGTTTAAGGTAAAAAGATTGTTTATTTCAGGATAACGGCCACAAAGTTAATCACGAATGCGATACGTTGTAGCTCAAAATCGTATGTTTTACAACATGTTTTTAATTTTCTTCACCAATCATCAGACCTCGTCAATCGTGGAAAGCGGCCATCAGCGTGATTGGCGAGCGTTCGATACGGCCCACGATTAAGCCCTCAGCCTCAGCCGATTGCAGCAGTTCGTCGGCAAATTGCGATGCTATGCCGCCCACGAAATTGACGGGCAAATCGTCTCTTCCGTATTTTTTTACATTTCTACGGAAAAAAGCGCGGAAACTGTCTGTGATGAGCTCATGTATGCACTCTTCAGCACGATTTTCCACCAAAAATGGCACTAACGAGGCCAGGAAGCGGTTGGCTTGCGGTTGGCGGTAGACCCTGTCAATAATATCTGCCTGCGAAAGAGCGAAACGCGCGAGCAGCTGCGAGCACAAAGCATCGCCAAGCTCGCCCTTCAGGGCATCGCCCACAAGGCGGCGACCCAGCACCGCGCCGCTGCCCTCATCGCCCAAAATCCAGCCCAGGGGAGGGATGTTGGCCACAATCTTGTGTCCGTCGTAAAGACACGAGTTGGAGCCCGTCCCCAGGATGCAGGCGATGCCTTCGCCGTGCCCGCACAAAGCACGGGCTGCGCCCAGAAGGTCGCTCTCAACGGCGACTATGCTGCCGGCAAAACTCTGCTCCAGAGCGCGCTCTACAGATGCCTTGAAAGGTTCGATGCAGCCCGCGCCATAAAAGAAAATATCCAGCGTGCTGCGCCATCGGCCCTGCAGCCCGCGGTCCGGCTCTACGCTCAGATAACTCTCGAGCGTAGCGGCTACGCCGCCGATGACGGCCGATATCGTCGAGTCCGCGTCGCGAACAGGGTTTAAGCCTACGCTCTCTACGCGGACGTCATCATGCCCGCGCCGCCGAAGCAGCCACGATGTTTTGGTGGAACCGCTGTCGGCCACCAAGGTCATCTTTCCATACATTTGCCTTGCTACATTAATTAAAAACAACTATCAGCCCTCAAAAATATATAAAAGATTCCACTTACATTCATTTTTCGTCCGAAAACAGACGACCTTACGCGTATTTTCATTATTTTTGCCACCAAATATACTATAAACTTATGAGAAAACTTCTTTTCACCATCGCACTTGCAACGGCTGTCACGGCGGCGGCCGAGCCGGCAATAAAAAACAGCCGCCAGAAAGCGGCCGCTACTGACTCCATCATTGCGAACTACACCGATTCGCTCGCTCTGATTGTTGACGCTTACACCAACCCGCAACCCCACAAGGTGACATTCTCGCCATTCCTCTTCCCGCTGATAGGGCAAGGCACGCTCTACAACGCAGCCTTGACTCAGCAAATGGCACAACAGCAGATGCCACTGCCCGGCTCTAACCTGCCTTCGCTCGGCTCGAAGACCGACGACCAGCTGCTGCTCGTAGAAGCATCAAACAACCAACTCGCACGAGCCTACACCGCCGTGCCTCAATATTTCTCGGCCACACAGCAGCAACTGACTGAATCCGGAGGGCTGCGCAACGACATCGCCACACCCATCGTCGAGGAAGTCAAGCTCGCACAGAAAGTCGTCGAGGAAAAGCCGGACGTCGAGGTCGAAGCTGTAGAGCCGGAGGTCAAGAAGCCCAACTTCTGGACCTACAAAGGCAACGGAGGCCTCCAGTTCACGCAGAGCTACGTCTCGAAAAACTGGTATAAAGGAGGACTCAACAGCTACACACTGCTCAGCTTACTGAACATCGAAGCCAACTTCAACAACCAGCGTAAAGTGCAGCTCAACAACAAATTCGAGGCTCGACTGGGATTCCAGACGGCAGAGGGCAACGTGCCAAAGTTCCGCCCCACCGACAACCTGCTGCGCTTCACATCCAACCTCGGAATCAAGGCCATCGGCAACTGGAACTACGCCGCACAGTTGCAGCTTCAGTCGCAGCCCTACAGGGGCTACCAGGGAGCTACGAGGAACGTCATCTCTGACTTCCTGTCGCCGCTCTACGTCCGCTCATCTATCGGTATGGACTACAACATCAAGAAGAAGCGCTTCGAAGGTTCGCTGAAGCTGGCACCGCTCTCATACGTCATAACCTACGTACACGTCGACAGCCGCGTCACACGCTACGGAATACATGAAGGCCACAACTCAAAGCACGATTGGGGTCCCAACGTACAGTTCACCTTCAACTACAAGATGGCGAAAGACATTTCGTGGCAATCACGATTCTACTGGTTCTCAAACTTCAAGTCGACACTCATCGAGAACGAGCACACCTTCAACTTCACCATCAACAAGTACCTCAGCGCCAAGCTCTTCCTTTATCCCCGATTCGACGACACCAAGTTCTGGGGGCTCAGCTTCAAGAAGGATGCTGATGGCAAAGCTACCGACCAGCTCGATGACAACAGCGCACGCCGAACCCACTGGATGTTCCAGGAGTACCTCTCGCTCGGCCTGAACTACGACTTCTAACTTTTACGAACTATGACAATCAAGTCTGCAACGTACCTCGTAAGCAGTGCACGTGTGAACCAGTGTCCGGAGCACAACAGACCTGAGTACGCCTTCATAGGGCGCTCAAACGTGGGCAAGTCGAGCCTCATCAATATGCTCACCGGCTTCAAGAAACTCGCAAAAACGTCCGCAACGCCCGGGAAAACGTTACTCATCAACCACTTCAACATCAACGACGGCGAATGGTTCCTTGTCGACCTCCCGGGCTACGGCTTCGCCAAACGCAGCAAGACGGAGCGCCAGAAGCTCGAGCAGATGATCTCAGGCTACGTCCTACAACGCCGACAGCTCACCAACCTCTTCGTGCTCATCGATAGCCGTCACGCACCGCAGCAAGTAGACCTCGAATTCATTGAGTGGCTCGGACAGAGCAATATCCCCTTCAGCATCGTCTTCACCAAAGCCGACAAACTGAGCAAGCTGGCGCTGCAAAAAAACATCGACGCGTACCTACAACGCCTCGCCGAGGAATGGGAACCTCTGCCGCCATACTTCGTCACCTCATCTGAGACCCGCCTCGGGCGCGACGAACTGCTCAACTACATCGAAACCATAAACAAAGATATAATCCAAAAATAAAATTCCCTGAACACCATCCTTAATCATTTACAACATCACCAATAATTTAACCCTCATTGGGTCCAGTCCTCGGCGGTCTGTCCGCCGAGCAACAACGCCCCCAAAAACAAACAGCAACTCATGGATAAAAACACTGTTACAGGATTCATCCTCATGGCCCTCGTGCTTATCCTCTTCTCGTGGTACAGCCGACCCTCTGAGGCACAACTCAAAGCCGCACGCGAACGCGACTCAATAGCCGCCGCACAACTCGAAGCACAACAGAAAGCCGAAGCGCAGAAAGCACTCAGCGATTCCGCAGCCAAGGCATCGACACCCCTCGACTCCACATCCGCACTCTTTGCCGCTTCACAAGGCACCGAGCAACTCATAACCCTCGAGAACGACCTCGTAAGCATAACCGTCAACACACACGGCGGCATGATTGAGGAAGCCGTCATCAAAGACTACAACGACCAACAGAAGCAGCCCGTACGCCTCCTCACCAAGGAAGACGCCTCCATGGTTCTCTCCCTCGCCGCCAAGCAGGAGAATATCATAACCCGCGACCTCTACTTCCAGCCCGTCACCCTCCCGGCTACCACATCCACATCCCCCTCTCAGGCCAAAAGTCAAGAGCCCGGCGCTTCATCAGCCAAGGGTCGAGTGCTCGGCGCTTCGTCCGCCGAGGCCCAATCCCTCACCCTCCGCCTCCCCCTCGCCTCCGGCTCCCTCGACATCGAATACACCCTTCGTCCCGATGCCTACATGGTCGACATGATTGTCCGTGCCAACGGCATCGCAAACCTCTTCGCACCCTCGATGCGCACCCTCGACATCCAGTGGACCGACCGTGCCCGCCAGCTCGAGAAAGGCTTCGATTTCGAGCAGCGCTACGCCTGCATACGATACCACCGCACCGACGGAAAGACCAAAAACCTCTCCGAGACCTCCGACAAGGAAACGGATGTCGAAGAGGCGCTCGACTGGGTCGCCTTCAAGAACCAGTTCTTCTCAGCCGTGCTCATCAGCCAGCAGGAACTGACCGGCGCTCACCTCAAATCGCAGGTCTATAAGAAAGGACAAGGCTACCTCAAAAACTACGAGGCAACCATGCAGACCGCCTTCGACCCCACGGGCGCACAACCCACACAGCTACAGCTCTACCTCGGGCCCAACGACTTCCATGCCCTTAAGGCTCACAACAAACTCAGCCTCGCCAACGACAAGGACCTCGAACTCGAAGACCTCGTCTACCTCGGATGGCCTATCGTACGTTGGATCAACCGCTGGTTCATCATCTACCTCTTCGATTGGCTCAAAGGCTTCGGCCTTCACATGGGACTCGTCCTCTTACTCCTAACCATCATCGTCAAGGCCCTCGTCTATCCTGCCACCAAGAAGAGCTACCTCGCCAGCGCCCGTATGCGCGTCCTCAAACCTAAGATGGACGCCCTTAATGCCAAATATCCCAAGCAGGAAGACGCCATGAAGAAGCAGCAGGAGATGATGCAACTCTATTCGCAGTACGGCGTATCACCCATGGGCGGCTGCCTGCCGATGCTCATACAGATGCCTATCTGGATTGCCCTCTTCAACTTCGTGCCCAACGCCATAGAGCTACGTGGCCAGAGCTTCCTCTGGGCCGACGACCTCTCAGCCTACGACGACGTCATCCGTTGGGGCAAGGACGTATGGCTCATCGGCGACCACCTCAGCATCTTCTGTGTGCTCTTCTGCGTCATGCAAATCGCCAACACATGGATCTCCATGAAGCAGCAGCAGAACGCCGTAATGTCGCCCGAGCAGGAGCAGAGCATGAAGATGATGCGATGGATGATGTACCTCATGCCCATCATGTTCTTCTTCATGTTCAACACCTACAGTTCCGGCCTCAACTACTACTATTTCCTCTCTGGCCTCACCAGCATACTCATCATGTGGTTCCTCCGCAAGACCACCGATGACAACAAGCTCCTCGCACAGATGGAAGCCTACAAAGCCCGCAACGCCAGCAACCCCAAGAAGCAATCCGGCATGGCCGCCCGCCTCGAAGCCCTCCAACGAATGGCCGAAGAGCAGCAGCGCCAGCAACAAAAGAAATAGCCCGGGTGCCCTCGCCGGTTTCCCCTCCGAGCACCATCATCCTAAATATTTCCCCGGGGTGCCCTCGGCGGTTTCCCCGCCGAGTCTTCCACTTCCCTTCCAAATCCCCCCTGTACTCTCCAACAATGAAAACAGCTTTGAAAATCCTCTCCGCCTCTGCCATCCTGGCCTCCGTCGCCCCCCTCGTCTCCTGCACCGAGGGCACCAACGACGACATCATCACACGTAGCGACATCACCCTCGCATCCGACACCCTCACCCCCGAAGCCCTCTGGGCTATGGGCCGCATTGGCTCCTATGCCGTATCGCCCGACGGCACCAAGGTCGCCTATCAAGTCACCTACTACAGCGTCGAAGAAGACCGCAGCAACACCCTCCTCTACGTCCAGGAAATCCCAGCCTCTAAGACTGCGCCCGGCGACTCTGTCCCCCCTGCTCACTCCCTCCTCGGCCTCGGCTCTTCCCCCGTCTGGCTCGCCGATGACAAACTCGCCTTTGCCAGCAAAGGCGAAATCTGGACCATGTCCGCATCGGGCAAGAGCCGCAAGCAGCTCACCCACACCGATGGCGCCGTCGAGGGCTTCCTCTTCTCGCCCGATCAGAAGCGCGTCATCCTCATCAAGTCCATCCCCTTCCACGACATCATCCAGGAGCGCCCAGCCGACCTGCCCAAGAGCACTGGCCGCGTCATCACCGACCTGATGTATCGCCACTGGGACCACTACGTCGAGAGCATCCCGCATCCCTTCGTTCTCGACCTCGAGAGTGGCGAGGAGTTCGACATCCTCGAAGGACAGCCCTTCGAATGTCCCATGGAGCCTTTCGGAGGCATCGAGCAGCTCGCCTGGTCGCCAGACAGCAAGAGCATCGCCTACACCTGCCGCACCAAAACCGGCCTTGCCTACAGCATCAGCACCGACTCCGACATTTTCCTCTTCGACGTCGAGACGCGCGAGGCCAAGAACCTCTGCAAGCCCGTAGGTTACGTTGAGCCTCAGATCGAGCCCTCTAAGACCATGAAGTTTCAGGAGGTCAATGCTGAAGCCAACTTAGCCAACACCCCCGGCTACGACCAGAACCCCAGCTTCTCCCCCGACGGCCGCTACATCGCATGGCTCAGCATGGCACGCAACGGCTACGAAGCCGACCGCCAGCGCCTCTGCGTCCTCGACCTCCAGAGCGGCGAGAAACGCTACATTACAGAATCCTTCGACAGCAATGTCGACGACTTCGTCTGGGCAGCCGACAGCCGCACCATTTATTTTATAGGTGTATGGCACGCCACCGTCAACCTCTACCGCACCAACCTCGAAGGACAAGTCACCCAGCTCACCAACGACCAAGCCGACTGGGGCGCCCTCCAATTGGTAAATAGTCTATCAGATGACAAATCCGATTGCCTCCTCATGGAGCGCCACGACTACTTCCACCCCGCCGACCTCTACCTCGTCACCATCACCACCTCCTCTCCCGCTGAATCCGCCCCCACATCGCCCACTGCATCCACCACCTCCTCGCTTAGCGTAGGCGACGGCAGTGCCGTCGCAACAGCCACCCCCTCCTCGCCCAGCGAAGCTACCCCCACATCGCCCACTGCATCCACCCCCTCCCAGCTCAGCGTAGGCGACGGCAGTGCCGTCGCAACAGCCACCTCATCCACCGCCATCACCCGCCTCACCGCCGAGAACGACCACATCCTCTCGCAGCTCGCCCCCGGCAGCTCAGAGCCCCGCTGGTGCAAGACCACCGACGGCCAGGACCTCCTCTACTGGGTCATTAAGCCCCCACATTTCGACCCCGCCAAGAAGTACCCCACCCTCCTCTTCTGCGAAGGCGGTCCTCAGTCGCCCGTTTCGCAGTTCTGGAGCTACCGCTGGAACTTCTACATCATGGCCTCGCAAGGCTACGTCATCATCGCCCCCAACCGCCGCGGCCTCCCCGGCTTCGGTCAGGAATGGCTTGAAGAGATCTCAGGCGACTGGACAGGCCAGTGCATGCGCGACTACCTCTGCGCCATCGACGACGCCTGCGATAACCTTCCGTTCGTCGACCGCGACCGCCTCGGAGCCGTAGGAGCCTCATTCGGAGGTTTTAGCGTCTACTACCTCGCCGGTCACCACGACAAGCGCTTCAAGTGCTTCATCGCCCACGACGGAGCCTTCAACCTCGAAGCCATGTACACCGAGACCGAGGAGAACTGGTTCTCCAACTGGGAGTACGACGATGCCTATTGGAACCGCGACCGCACGGCCAATGCCGACCGCACCTACCGCAACTCACCCCACCTCTTCGTTGACCAGTGGGACACCCCCATCCTCTGCATCCATGGCGAGAAGGACTACCGCATCAACGCAACCCAAGGCATGAGCGCCTTCAACGCAGCCCGCATGAAGGGCATCGAAGCCGAACTCCTCCTCTACCCCGACGAGAACCACTGGGTCCTCCATCCACAGAACGGCATCCTATGGCAGCGCACCTACTTCAACTGGCTCGCCCGCTGGCTGAAATAAAAAAAATGTCAGGCCTGCATCGACAACGATGCAGGCCTGACATTTTTTCACCCCCACCTCCCACTAATAACCACCATTCATCACTCGTTATTCGTCATTCGTCACTAATCATTACCCCCTGGCACCCTTCCAATACATCACGCCACGTAGCCTCGAAATCACCAGTGTACCACGGATCAGCCACCTCGCCTGGCCGTGACGTAAACTCCATCAGCAAATGCATCTTACCCAGAGGATCGCCCCCACAAATGCGACGCATATTACGTAAGTTCCATTCATCCATACCAATGATGAGGTCAAAGCGCTCGTAGTCCGAGCGAGTCATCTGCCGGGCACGCTTACCATCACAACCGATGCCATACTCAGCCAGCTTACGCCGGGCTGGCGGGTAAACGCCATTGCCAATCTCCTCAGTCGACGTTGCCGCCGACTCAATATAAAACTCCGACTCACGCCCAGCCTTGGCAACCAGATCTTTCATTACGAACTCAGCCATCGGACTACGGCAAATATTACCGTGACATACAAACAATATCCTTTTCATAAGCTTTCAAAAAACACACATTACAAGTCTAAGCCTGAAAAGGCCCTCCCCTCGCTTAATCATACCTGCAAGCTTCGAGCCTAATTCAGAAAGCAAGTGCAAAGGTATACGTTCAGAACGAATGGCCAAATTATTATCCTCGTTTTCGCTTTCGTCCCCTCTCTTTTTCCAAATTCCACTACCCAAAGCTTAAGAAACACAATTCCCATGGATGAATACTGAATTAAACCAGTCCCCCGACAGCAAGCAGCGATTCCGTCGCCCGGTCCCTCCCCCCTCCCCCCATACAGCAAAGCCCAAGGCCATCAGCCTTGGGCTTTCTTTGTTGCTGTAATAAGATGCAACTCGTCACAGAGAGATCCGATTATAATATATAAAAAAGCCCCCGTTAAAGGACGAGGGCAGGAACCTGAATGTTTTCACAACGGAATAATCCTTATTGTGAATTGCTGAAATTCTTAGGCAAAGTTAGATATTATGAATGAATGAGCAAACTTTTCGAAAAACTTTTATTCTTATTCAATGTTTTTTTCTTATTTTTGCCCTCAAAACAAACTGATTTACCTCATGAGACACATTGTAGGATTAGATTTAGGCACAACCAGCATCGGTTGGGCATTAGTGAATGAAGCAGAAAACAACAACGAGCAATCTTCTATTACACGCCTCGGCGTAAGAGTCGTGCCTCTCACTGTTGATGAGCAAACTAATTTCGAAAAAGGCAAGAGTATAACAACCAATGCAGACCGTACGCTCAAACGTAGCATGCGGCGCAATCTGCAACGCTTCAAACAGCGTCGCACGAATCTTATTGATTGTCTAAGGGAAGCAAACATCATCCAAGATGAAACGACCCTTGCCGAAAGCGGTCCTCGGACCACTTTTGCTACACTACATGCACGTGCAAAAGCGGCAACGGAAGAAGTATCTTTGCTGGAGCTCGCCCGCATCTTATTGATGATTAACAAGAAGCGAGGGTACAAGAGTAGCCGTAAAGCCCAATCCACGGAAGAAGGGACGCTCATCGATGGCATGGAAATAGCCAAGCAGCTCCACGACCAAAGCCTCACGCCTGGCCAATACACCTATAGGCTTCTGCAAGCGGGAAAGAAATATATTCCCGACTTCTATCGGTCTGACTTAGTTGCTGAGCTGGATGCCGTTTGGAATTACCAAAAGAAATTCCATAATGACATCCTCACTGATGACTTCTATCATCAACTTCAAGGAAAATCCAAGACGAATACGACCAAGATTTTCTTGGGGAAGTATGGTATCTATACAGCTGACAACAAAGGCGACGACCGCCGTCTTCAACAGTATCGATGGCGCGCTGAAGCATTGCAACGCCAACTCACACCCGAAGAACTGGCCTTCGTCATAGCCGACATCAATGGTGCCATCAACAATAGTAGCGGCTACCTCGGGGCTATCAGCGACCGCTCTAAGGAACTCTATTTCAACCGCCAAACCATCGGCCAACACATCGTTACAAAGCTTGAAACCAATCCGCATTATAGCCTGAAGAACAAGACCTTCTACCGACAGGACTATCTCGATGAATTTGAGCAGATATGGAACACTCAAGCCCATTTCCACAAGGAGCTTACACCGGAACTGAAGAAAACAATCCGCGACGAGATTATCTTTTATCAGCGACCTCTCAAAAGCAAGAAAGCGATGCTGGACATTTGTACCTTTGAGCGCCGTCAGGTGGAAGTACAAGAAGATGGAAAGACACGCAACAAAACCATAGGCCTCAAGGTATGTCCCAAGTCCTCGCCTCTTTTCCAGGAATTCAAGGTTTGGCAGGTACTCAATAACCTGCAAGTAGAATACGAAGATGCTGGCGAAGACCTCTTCGCTACCACAGAGAAAAGACGTTTCCTCGACCTCGAAGAAAAAGAATTGCTCGCGCGCGAACTACAATATAAAGAGAAGCTATCCAAGCGCGAAGTGCTCACCATTCTCTTCGGAAAAGCTGCCAAGAAGTATGACCTCAACTACAAGGACGTAGAGGGCAACCGCACTTTGTTTGCACTTTACCAAGCCTTCTTCAGCATCATCGCACTCTCCGGACACGAAGAGTACGACATCAAGAAATTAAAGGCTGATGAGATCGAGGAAGTGACGAGCTCTGTCTTAAGGGCCATTGGCATTAACACAGATATCCTTCACTTCAACGCTGAACTTGAGGGACACGCTTTTGACAAGCAGCCTCTCTATCAACTTTGGCATCTATTGTATTCCTACGAAGGCGACAACTCCAAGACTGGCACGGATTCCTTAATCGCCAAGCTTCAAGAGCTCTGTCTTTGTGACCGCGAATATGCTCAAGTGCTGGCTAACGTCACGTTCCAAGAGGATTACGGAAGCCTCAGCGCTAAGGCAATGCGCAAGATTCTGCCATTCATGAAAGCAGGCAACGATTACAGCGTAGCTTGCGAATACGCTGGCTATCGCCATTCCGAACGTTCACGAACCAAGGAGGAACTCGACAATCGTGATTATTTGGACCGTCTCGAGCTGTTGCCTCGCAATGCCCTCCGCAATCCCGTTGTAGAGAAAATTCTCAATCAGATGATTAATGTCGTCAATGCCATTGTTGAAGAATATGGTAAGCCCGATGAGATACGCATTGAACTGGCACGCGACTTGAAACAGAGTGCCAAGGAACGCGAGAAAACGACACAAGATATCAACGAGGCGAACCTCTTGAATGAGAAATATCGTAAAATCCTTGAATCAGAGTTTGGCATCCAGCATGTCAGTCGCAATGACATCATCCGATATAAGCTCTATATGGAGCTGAAAGACAACGGCTTCAAGACGCTATACTCCAACACCTACATACCTCGCGACCAACTCTTCAGCAAGAACTTCGACATCGAACACATCATCCCACAGGCACGTCTTTTCGATGATTCCTTCTCTAATAAAACCATAGAGGCACGCGACATCAATATCGAAAAGAGCAATGCCACCGCCTATGACTACATCCTTGGCAAATGGGGTGAAGAGAAAGCGGCCGAGTACAAGACGAAAATTGACAATCTCTACAAACAAGGTATTATCGGCAAAGCCAAGCACGATAAACTGCTCATGCGCGAAGCCGACATACCTGACGGATTCATTGACCGCGACTTGCGCAACTCACAGTACATTGCCAAGAAAGCACGTGAGATTCTGGAAGACATGGTACCGCAAGTCATTCCCACCATCGGAAGTATCACCGACCGTCTGCGTGAAGACTGGCAGCTCGTGGATGTCATGCAGGAACTCAACTGGGACAAACACAACCGCCTCGGACTCACAGAAACCTATAAAGACAAGGATGGACGTGAGATCCGACGCATCAAGGATTGGACCAAGCGCAACGACCATCGCCATCATGCCATGGATGCCCTAACAATCGCTTTCACACAGCCTGCCTTCATCCAGTATCTCAACAACCTCAACGCACGAAGTGACAAAGGCAGCAGCATCTATGGCATCGAACAGAAATATCTCTACCGCGACAGCCACGGCAAGTTGCGTTTCCGCGCCCCTATGCCCCTTGACGTGTTCCGTGCAGAAGCCGAGCGCCAGCTCGAAGACATCCTCATCTCCATCAAGGCCAAGAACAAGGTGATGACCCAGAATGTCAACAAGTCTAAGACAAAAGGTGGGACCAATAAGAAGACTCAACTGACACCTCGCGGACAGCTACACAACGAGACTATCTATGGCCACACGCTGCACCGCATCTCTGAAGAGGTGAAAGTGGATGGCAAGATGACGCCAGAGCGTGCTCAGCTCATTGCCAAGAAAGTCTATCGCGAAGCCATACTTGCACGACTCTCCCAATTCGACAACGACCCCAAGAAAGCCTTTACTGGCAAGAACTCTACTGAAAAGAATCCCATCTGGCTCAACGAGCAACATGCCGAGCAAGTACCGCTACGCGTGAAGCTTGTCTATTTCAATGATTACTACCCCATCCGCAAACCTGTCTCTCCAGACCTTAAGCTGGACAAAGTCATCGACGCTGGTGTGCGACGCATCCTGCAAGCACGAATTGACGAGTTCGGTGGCGACCCGAAGAAAGCATTTGCTGACCTCGACGAGAATCCCATCTACCTGAATAAAGAAAAAGGCATCACCATCAAGAGCGTTCGCATCCGTGGTGTCCTCAGCGCCATTCCCTTGCATGAAGCCAAAGACCACTTTGGCAAAGCTATCACAGACAGCAATGGCAAGAAACGACCTGTTGATTTTGTGCAGACAGCCAGCACCCATCATATTGCCGTGTATCGTGATGCCGCAGGCAACCTCCAAGACGTTGCCGTCTCCTTCTTGGAGGCCACTACGCGCAAAGCAGTTGGTATCCCTATCGTTGATACGGAATACAATGCTTCAGAAGGTTGGCGCTTCCTCTTCTCTATGAAACAGAATGAGTACTTCATCTTCCCAGACATCGAACATGGTTTTGACCCGAATGCCATTGACTTGTTCGACCCGAAGAACAAGGGAGAGATTAGTAAGCATTTATATAGGGTGCAGAAATTGTCCAGAGTAGATTATGGTAAACAAGTAGTTAGAGAATATGTATTCAGGCATCACCTAGAAACAACGGTTAATGAAGAGAAAGAGCTTAAAGGTATAGCTTTCCGAAACATCAAATCTCTTGCTCCACTTGAAGGCATCGTCAAAGTCCGCGTCAATCACCTTGGTAATATATTGCCTGCGAAAGAGAACTAATTATTCATCATTCATAGAGCCTGCACTTGCAGGCTCTATTTATACCCTATAAACTATGATTAAGAAAACCCTTTGCTTCTCTAATCCTGCTTACCTTAACCTGCGCAACAAGCAATTAGTCATTCAGATTCCCGACGTGGAAAAGAATGATACCTTGACGCCTGAGTTCAAGCGCATGAACGAGCGTACCATACCTATAGAGGACATCGGCGTGGTAGTTCTCGACAACAAACGTATCACCATTACCACGGGTGCCATGGAAGCATTGCTAGAGAACAACGCCGCCGTCATTACCTGCGACAGCCGCAGTATGCCCGTGGGACTGATGCTTCCTCTCTATGGCAACACACTCCAGAACGAACGCTTTCGCGAACAGCTCGATGCTTCTCTGCCACTGCGCAAACAGCTTTGGCAGCAGACAATCCGTCAGAAAATTGCCAATCAAGAGGTTGTGCTACGCACATACACTGAAGCTGAGACGCGTTGCATGAAAGCTTGGGTGGATGAAGTACGTAGCGGTGATGCCGATAATCTCGAAGCAAGGGCAGCTGCCTACTACTGGCGCAACCTCTTCCCACAGATTCCCAACTTCGTGCGCGGACGTGACGGCGAACCGCCTAACAACCTCCTGAATTACGGCTATGCCATCCTTCGTGCCGTCATAGCACGTTCTCTTGTCGGCAGCGGGTTATTGCCAACATTAGGAATCCACCACCACAACCGTTATAACGCTTATTGTCTCGCTGATGACATTATGGAGCCTTATAGGCCCTACGTGGATGAGCTCGTCATCAAAATCATCCGCAAGTATGCAGATTATTCTGAACTCACCAAAGAGCTGAAAGCAGAACTACTGAGCATCCCCGTCTTGGATGTGGTTATCGACGGAAAACGTAGCCCTCTGATGATAGCAGCGACGCAGACCACCGCCTCGCTCTATAAATGTTTCAGTGGGGAGCTACGCAAAGTGAGTTATCCACAAATGGAAGAATAAAGGTTATGTTGATAGACGATTCTTCACGTCTCAGCCAGTACCGTGTTATGTGGATTCTCGTATTCTTTGACCTTCCCACCGACACCAAGAAGGAACGCAAGGCTGCAGCTAAATTCCGAAAGGACATCATGGGCGATGGCTTTACGATGTTCCAGTTCTCCATCTCCT
>FLNY01004559.1_pt1 | contig 42886 bp, 21 predicted proteins | sample 1140381 | NCBI WGS metagenome assembly FLNY01 (sample SAMEA3878172, study PRJEB12797) | bioreactor metagenome | biome: Moose rumen | place: Sweden | collected 2011-10 | reverse complement strand
ATAAATCCCGAGCTTTATCAAAAACTTTCGGTTCACTTGTACGAACGTTTTGATCTCCAATAATTCTTGAAAGATATTGCGTGCATTTTTCAAAATCGCCGATTCTGTAATAAATTGCTCCAACTAAATAAATTGCCGCCATATCACTTAAACCGCCAACAGGGTAACGTTCTTTTGCCAGCGATTCATTAAAAAATTCAGCCGCCGTTGCCATATATTCCTTTTCAATTTCAGGATATTTTCCGGAAAAACGATAAAGCCACGCAATGTTTAAATTGTAGGAGGCTTTTTTTGACGCGGGACCATTAATCATATCAAGGTAAGTCAACGCCATAAGAAAAGAGGCGACAGCATCCGGCAAAGTGCGCGTTTCTAAAAATTCTATTTCCAATTCTTGATGCTTAAGAAATTCCCAAAGTTTTTCACGGTGTTTATTGGGCATTCTGTTTACAAAAGTTGGTTCATCAGCCGCAAAGCCGCAATGCTCACAAATCCAAATTCTGTAATAATATGGACTGAATCCCTTGTAATGAACGCATAAATCTTCGTCTCTTTTTTCTACGACGAGACGCGACCTAGTTTTTACAACCCGCGTTTCTTTCATACAAACCGGACAAGTTTTTTCTACCACGAAGGTATTATCTACCGCCATTGAAAAAAACTTCCTTTCAGTCAGCTTTTTAAGGCAGTAGGCAGAAGGCAAAAGGCAGTAGTTTTTTACTTTTGCCTCTTGCCTTTTACCTCTTGCCTTTTACCTTTTATCTCAAATATTTGTTACACAACGCCTTTAATTTGCCTGCCTCTGCCTCAAGCTGATAATCCGGCTTAAGTTGCCACGCCCAGTTAGTTCCAACAGTTCCCGGAGTATTCATTCTTGCGCGGCTGTCAAGTTTCAAAATATCCTGCATTGGAATAATCGCCCAACGTGAATTTGACGCATAAGCAAATTCAATTAATTTTTGGCAAACGTCATCAGGGCGGCGAACATCTGCGCCAATTAACGCGGCGATTGTCGGCTTGCTCAAATTGTCAACATCTTCCATAAACCAGCCAACAGTTGTATTGTTATCGTGCGTTCCTGTATAAGTTAAGGAATTTTCCGGCGCAACAAATCCAATTCGCCCATCTTCATTAAAATGCAATTCAAAATGTAAAATTTTCATACCCGGAAAACCGCAAGCTTGCCGCAATTCTTCAACTTCATCTGTGATAATCCCCAAATCTTCAGCTACAATTTGCGCACTGTCGCCGAATTCTTTTTTGATAACGTCAAAGAAAGGTTTACCTGGACCTTTAATCCATTCGCCCTTAATAGCGTTTTCTGCGTCGCCGTCAACAGACCAGTAACTTTCAAAGCCGCGAAAATGGTCTATTCTTACAATGTCAACAAGCGTATAAAGTTTTTTGAAACGCAATTTCCACCAGCGGTAATTTTCAGCCTTCATTTCGTCCCAATCGTATTGAGGATTTCCCCAAAGTTGACCGGTTGCGCTGAAATAATCCGGCGGTACTCCCGCAACTTTTTCCGGTCTGCCACTTTCCAACAGTTGGAAAAGTTTTTGATTAGCCCACGCGTCCGCACTGTCTGCTGATACGAAAATTGGCATATCGCCGAAAATTTGAATACCGCGTTCATTTGCGTAGGCGTGCAATTTTTGCCACTGCAAATTGAAAATGTACTGTTCAAATTCCGTGTACAAAATTTCATCTGTCAATTTGTCGCGCAGATTTTCAAGCGTTGCCGCGTCGCGCTGTTTAATTTCTTCGTCCCATTCAATCCAGTATGAATCATTGTTTTTCTTTTTAATTGCGGCGAAAAGTGCATAATCTTCAAGCCAGTAAGATTCATCTGAAAGGAATTTTTCAAACTGGAATTTTAAATTTTCGTCAATTTCAAGTTTTTCTTTGAAATTTTTAAAAGCTTTTTGAAAGAGAGAATTTTTAAAGCTCAAAACGCGCTCAAATTCAACCGTAGACGCCTTAGACGCCTTCGAGGGTACTTTTATATCATCTTCAGTCAAAAAGCCTCTCTCGGCTAAATCTGCGGGCGATATGAGCATTGGATTTCCGGCGAATGCTGAAGGCGATTGATACGGCGAATAACCAAATCCTACAGGATTTAATGGCAAAATCTGCCAAATTGTTTGCCCTGCCGCCTTAAGGTAGTCAATAAATTCAAACGCCTCTTTGCCTAAATCGCCGATACCGAATTTTGAAGGCAAGCTCGTCGGATGCAATAAAATTCCTGCGCGACGGTCGTAATTTTTCTTTTGCGGGATATGGTGTAACAAAACGCCCTCAAGCGGCTGAAGTTTAAATGCAACTCTGCCGCGTGTTACGGGATAATGTTTTTTTACGTTCGTCGGGTCGAAGGCGTCAACAAAAACTCCGCCTGCAAAATCGCTAACGTCAAAAGAAACTTCCCTAACTTCATCAAGTGAACGATTGAACGCGGCAAGGAAAGAATCATTTTTCGCCTCGTTGTCGAAAACGTCGCGCCCGTTGCGAATAACCCGCGCATAAGCAAAAATATCGCCGTGTGAAGGCAAAGGTAAAAATTCGCCCGTTTGCAAAACTAAATTTTTGTTTCTGATAGCGATAAATTTTTTGTAAGTTTCAAGTAAATCTTTATCGCCGTTTTCCCAATCGTAGGGGCGGCGGTTAGTCGGATCTTTGAAACCTTGCATACCAATTTCATCGCCGTAATAAATGCAGGGAACGCCGGGATAAGTCATTTGCCAAAGAGCCGCCATTTTCAAACGCGCCTTGCCCAGTTTTTCGTGTTCAGCGTCAAGTTTAAATTTCGCCTGTTCAATCGCCGGCATTTTGTCATAATAGGGAGCCTCTCCAAAAATTGTTACGGGGCGCATAATATCGTGGCTTGAAATTAAATTCATCATCACGTAGAAATTTTCTTTGGGATAATTTTCGCGCAGACTTTCCATTCTATTCATACAAGTTTCGCCGTCGATTTTTCCCAAAATAAAATCAAACAAATGTGCGCGCCACGGGTAATTCATAGCAGAATCCATTTCATAACCGCACAAATATTGACGCTGGACGCCGTAAGCAATTTTATTTGAGGCGTCCTCCCAAACTTCGCCTATCATAATTGCGTCGGGATTAGCTTTTTTCAATTCCGCAAAGAATAACTGCGAAAATTCAGCGGGCAATTCGTCAATGACATCTAAACGCCAGCCGGCAATTCCCTCGCGTACCCAATGTTTCAAAACGCTGTCATTATCCCTAATTATAAAATCCATATAGGACGGCGTAATTTCTCTAACATTCGGCAGCGTCGGGAAATTCCACCAACTTTCATAATCGTTAGGATAATTTCTGAAACTGTACCATTCAAAGTACGGAGAATTTTTGGATTGATACGCGCCTAAAGAATCATATTGCCCGTTACGATTGAAATAAATGCTGTTACTGCCGGTATGACTGAAAACGCCGTCAATTATTATCGAAATTCCTTTAGACTTTGCAACGTCAAGCAAATGTTTAAATTCTTCATTCGTTCCTAAAATTGGGTCGATTTTGTGATAATTTCCCGTGTCGTAATGGTGGTTACTTTCAGATTCAAAAACGGGATTGAAATAAATTGTAGAAATTCCCAATTCTTTCAAGTAGTCAAGTTTACTTTCGACGCCGCGCAAATTGCCGCCGTAAAAATCGTAAGCAACAATATCTGTTGTATCAACGTCTTTGTAGTAGCAAGGATCATCTTTCCAGCTTGCGTGATAAACTGCGCCGCGCTTTTCGACAATTTCATTTCCTTCACGATAAAATCTGTCAGGGAAAATTTGATACATGACAGAATGTTTAAACCAATCGGGAGTTTTTGCGCCGCGTTGATATACGGTAATTTGGAAGGCGGGCGGCGCGTAGTCAAAATAAAGTTCGCCGACGCCACCGAGTTGCTCGGGATTATTGCCGTAGTAATAAGTTTTTTCTGAAGTTACAATAATAAAATGGTACCAGACAAGGCAACCTTTTTCCGGCATTGTAATTTCAGTTGAGTAAAATTTTTCTTTAGATTTTACGTCGTCACGTGTTGAAAGGTTAGTCCATTTTTCGCCGGAGCCGTCCGACCACGTGTGAAGTAAAACTTGTTGAATCGTTTCATCAGTATTGATACGAATACCAAGCCGAATTGTACTGCCTGTTTCAACCGCGCCGACTGTCGAGCGGTAATAAATATTTTGCGAATTGTGCTCAATGTTGCTTTTATCCATAAAATCAGCTCCTTAAGCTTTATTTTCTTAAAAACTTAAAAATTGAATTTGCCGTCAATCCCTAATCCTTAGTCCTTAGCCCCTAACCCTTATTCTCGGGAAATTTAAAAGATTGTAACATTCTCATCAAGTAATCATATTCTGTGAATTGTCGCCACATCAACATTTTTTTGGGGTCGTTAATCGTATTGCGAACTGAATCTTTAATTTGCGATAAAATTTTTATGCAAGCCTCAACGATATTTTTTACTATTGGATAATCCCGCGTTAAAATATTTGGCATTTCGCTCAAAAGTAATTTTATATCAGCAAGTGTCATACTTGTAAAGAGGGATTTATAAATTGCCTTAAGTGCACTTTCTTCCAAAAAGTTAGCAGATTCTTTATCCAAAAGATTTTCGCGCAGGTATCCCGCCAATTTCCAACAAACTAAGAAATTTTCTAATTTATTGTTGAAAAATTCTTTTGGAATACTTGCTACGAAAGTTGGGGCAAGATTTTGCATTAGTGCGCCGTAAACTTTATTATAATCGATTTTTTTAAATGTATCGCCAACAATTTTTTTGCGGGCTTTACGATATTTCAAAATTCCTTCGTCGAAAACTTCGTTATTTTCATGAACAAACTTATCCATTGTATAAAGTTGATTATTGCCGTATGATGCCTCGCCGCGTGTAGTTTTTATAAAATATTCTTCACGAGACTTGCAATAATAATGATTCATAATAATTTTATCAGAAATTTTATAATTGGTATTCGGGAAAAAGTGTAAAGAATTTTCGTCAATTTGATGAAAACCATCAAAATAAACCATATAATGCGGCGTAAACATATAATCTACTCTGCGCGGGTTGGCGATAGTTTTTATAGTATCTTTTAGTTTATTGGCGTGGCGTGTAAATCTTTCCAAAACGCCCTTTGTATAATCTGCCTTTTCAAGATTATTGGAGCCGTACATCATCCAATTAATAACAAGTCCTCCGGCGGTAGATTTATTTTCCATAATTTCATCTGTAACTTCAAGAATACTTTTTTTACTTTGCGGGTAAATAAATTCGTCGCCGTCCACAAATGTGATATATCTGCAAAAAAATCTAAACTTTTGAATAGATTCATTGTACGCAACTTGTTGCATGGCTTTTCCGGGATAAAAAATATAAGTTACAATTCCGGCGTCAATGTACGGTTGTAAAACTTCCTTCATATTGTCGGGGCTCTCGTTATCGTAAATAAAAAAATGTTCAACGCCCGCCAGCAAATGATAATCCAGCCATTCTTTGACGTAGGGACCTTCATTTTTCATAATCGCCACTATAGCCAAATCATATAGAAATAGATTTTTATCAACTGCCATTAAATGTGCTCCCTTCAATCTTTTTTATTTTGTTCAAAAACTTTCAACATTTCCATAAAATACTTCAGTTCAATAAATGATTTCCAATCACCGGCAATGGGCGTTCTGAATTTATCCATAAGTTTTGGAATAATTTTTATACAATCTTGGCAAATATTTTCTACTGCAGGATAATTCATTTTTAAAATATTTGGCATTTCAAAAAAAAGTAGCCTTAAATCGGCAGGGGCTATAGTAGTATATAAAGTTTTGTGAATTGCCTCAAGGGACATTTCCTCAAAAAATTTTCCTACCGTTTCATTGAAAAGATTTTCGCGCAGATATGACGCTAATCTCAAGCAAGTTAAAAAAGTTTCCAATTTGCCGACGAAAATTTTTTTTGCGGGATTTTTTCCAAAAGTTGGCGATAAATTTTTAAAAAGCGCGCTGTAAGTTCTTTGGTGTTTGGCACTTTTAGTTTCTAAGGGATTTTGTTGGCGGGCATCACGATAAGCTAAAATACTGTCGTCAAAAATTTCGTTATGATCGTCCCTTTGAAAACGTTGAAGGTTGTAAATATTATTTTTGTTATCGGCAGTACCGCGCTTGATTTTTTCAAAGTATTCTTCCTTAGATTTTACGGAATAATGATTCATAACAATTTTATCGACAAGCGGCGGATTGTTGTAGTAAGTTGGAACGCGCCCGCCGTTAGAATTTACAGCATAGCAATTTTCAAAATAATAAGCGTAGTGAGGATTTCCGAAATGATGAATTTTGCGCGGAATAGTGATAGTGCTAACGTGCGCCGTGCCGCCGGGCAAACTTTTATCTTTGCCAATCAACGGTATCCAATCAATGGGAGCGCGGCGGGTAAATCTTTCTAAAACGCCCTTTGTATAATCTGCCGTTTCAAGATTGTTGGAGCCGAAATAATAAATATTTGCGGCAAGCCCGCCGGCGTTTGGTTTATCTTGCAAAATTTCATCTGTAACTTCGACAATGCTTTTATTGTTTTGCGGAAAAATAAATTCGTCGGCGTCAATAAAAGCAATGTAGCGACAAAAAAATTTATAATTTTGAACTGCCTCGTTGTAAGCCTCATATTGGCGCGCCTTGCCGGGATAAAAAATATAAGTTACAGTTCCTGAATCAATGTACGGCTGTAAAACTTCCTTGAGATTGTCGGGGCTCTCGTTATCGTAAATATAAAAATGTTCCACGCCTGCAAGCAAATGATAATCAAGCCACTCTTTGACGTAGGGAGCCTCACTTTTCATAATTGAAACTACCGCCAAATTGTACAGAAATAAATTTTTATCAACCGCCACAAAATTACCTCCAACTATTTTTTACTTTCTTCAAGTGCATTTTCTATCAAAAATAAATTTTCCTGCGTGAATATTGGTTTTTTGACATATCCTCTTACAGCAGCATTTGCAAAAGTTTCATTCAAACCGGAATCATTTGAATTTGACATTATTATAACAGGGATTTTTCTCAATTTGTTATCCCTACGAATAAAAGCCAAAAGTTTTAATCCATCCATAAAAGACATATCTAAGCTCACTAGAATCAAATCTACTGGATTTTCGTTTAAAACCCATAAGCCCTCTATTCCATTTTGCGCCGTTAGAATTTCGCAAGTGAATTGATTTTTTAAAATTTCTTTTTCAATTTCTAAATCGTTGTTATTATCTTCGATAATCAAAATTTTAAATATTCTGCGCTGTACAGTTGAAATTGTTTGAGAACTCAAAGATTTATTGACGCGCTCAATTAAATCTTTTGGGTCAAATGGTTTAGTCAGATAATCTTTGACACCCATTAAAAGTGCACGCACAACATTTTCTTTTTGCGGAGAAGTTGAAGTCATCATAATTTTTATATTTTTTCCGAGTGGATCGGAGCGGACAGCCCTTAAAATTGCCATACCATCAAAAATTCGAGTAACGGCGTCATCCAGGAGTATAAGTTTTGGGGTCGTTACGTGCAAAATATTCATTGCGGCATTTTGACTTGTTGCAGTAGAAATTGTGTAATTTGGAAGTCCCATTTCTACAATATATTTTGTTGTATTTAAATTTAATTCGTCACAATCTACAATCAAAATTGTATTGTCAACTTCGGTAGTCATTTCAATTTTTGAAATTGGTTGAGAAAATAATTCATTGCGCACGCCTGCCCGTCTTGTTGTAAGGCGAAGGTTATTAAAACATTCGGGGCAATAGGAGCCACTCCTAATTCTTTTGCCACATTTGGCGCAATAGCGTGCACTGCTATAAATTTGTGCGCCGTTATGAAGATAACCGGATTTTGTCATATCGCGCAGAAATTTTTTTGAAACGCCGGTATTTTCCATAACTTCAGAATCAGACGCGCCTTGATGCCCGCGTATATAATTTCTTACTGTTTCAAGTTGATGCCTGCCTTCTTGGTTAGATAGAGAAGATATTGACGCCGCGCAAATACTGCAGATAGTTTCGCCGGCTTTTCCTATAAAAGAGCGTCCGCAATTTTTGCAAATTTTTCGATTTGAATTCAAGTTAGCCATAAAATCACCTCCTTTGTAAAGAAAAAAGCCCGACGAGAGAAAAGCCGCTCGCCGGACTTTTTAGGGTTGCAGATTTATAGGAATAAAGGTAAAAATTCCTAGCCCTTAGTCCTTAATCCTTATTTAGCCATTAATTTTTCGTAAAGTTCCTTGTATTCGCGGGCAGATTCAGTCCAGCTGTAGTCGCTGTTCATTGCGTTAGAAACTATTTGCAGCCAGATTTCAAAATTGCCGTAAGTGCTGAGAGCGCGTTTAAGAGCATACATCATTTCATGAGCGTTATAATTTGAGAAAACAAAGCCGTTGCCTTCTTTTTCGTATTTGTCATATTGATGAACTGTATCTTTCAAGCCGCCTGTTTCACGAACGACAGGAGCCGCGCCGTAACGCATAGCGATTAATTGTCCAATTCCGCAAGGTTCATAATTTGAGGGCATCAAGAAAATATCTGACGCGCCGTAAATTCTTTGTGCGAGTTCATTTGAGAAATAAATATTGGTAGAAACTTTTTGCGGGAAACGCCACGCTAAGCCTTTAAACCAATCTTCATAAACTTTATCGCCCGTGCCGAGTAAAACAAATTGAAAATCTTCGTGCTGTAAAAGTTCGTCCATCATTCTAACAACTAAATCAAGCCCTTTTGCAGCAACAAGGCGGGTAACCATTGAAACTACCGGCACTTTGCGATTTTGCGGCAAGCCGAGAATTTCTTGCAATTTAATTTTGTTATCGCACTTGCGCTCAAAGGCGTTGAAAGCGTCGGAATTGTCATATTTTACAAAAAGATTGTTATCAGTTGCAGGATTATAAACATCATAATCAATGCCGTTTACAATACCATATAAATCATCTTTGCGGGCGCGGAGCAAGCCGTCCAAATGTTCACCAAAATATTCATACTGAATTTCTTGAGCGTAAGTTTTGCTAACGGTTGAAACATAATCTGCGTAGATAATGCCGCCCTTCATAAAGTTTACAGCGTCATAAAATTCAAGGTCGCCGTTGTTGAAATATTTCCAGTCTAAGCCGAGAACATCGCCCATAACGTCTTTCGGAAAAACGCCTTGATATTTCAGATTGTGAATTGTGTACAAAGTTTTGATATTTGCGTAGCGTTCGTCGCCCTGATGTTCAAGTTTCAAAAATACGGGAACTAAGCCTGCGTGCCAGTCATTGGCGTTGATAACGTCCGGGAAAAAGTCAATCGCCGGTAAGCAGTTCAAAATAGCGCGGCAGAAGAAAGAAAATCTTTCTGCGTCGTCGTCATAGCCGTAAAGTCCATCACGGTAAAAATATTCTTCGTTGTCAACGAAATAGAAAGTTACACCATTGACTTCGTATTTGTCGATACCAACATATTTACTGCGCCACGATACGGGAATTTGTCCGTCGTAAACGTGCTCCATATTGTTGCGATATTCTTCTTTAATTTTGCCAAATTTAGGCATAATAACGCGAACATCAACGCCTTGTTGTTTTAAAGCTTTTGGAAGAGACCCTGCAACGTCCGCCAATCCGCCTGTTTTGATAAAAGGATTAGCTTCCGATGCTACATAAAGAACTTTCATAGAAATAACCTCCATTAATTTTTTACGGCAAGCCGAATTTTTTCGACAATAAATTATTTTTGAAGATTAACCGGCGGCGCGTTTATTTGGCTCTTCGCCCACTGCAAATTTCCGAGTTTTGCCTGCCTCACGTTTAAAATTGATAAATGCTTTTTGTGACTCGGTTAATTTTGGACGCCCGCGCCGTTTTTTTTCAGTTTTACTGTTTAATTTTAATTCATTTGATTCTGTAAAGTCAATCGTTGTTAGAATATTTCCTGCCTCTATAATTTCGATTGACGATACAAATTGCATTGAATCAAGTCCTAATGTGTCAATCAGCTTGTTTTGCATTTTCTTTTTTGTGTTTCAAATAGATAGTGGCAAGCGGCGGAACTCTAATTTCAATAGATTGAGAGCGATTGTGCCAAGCAACTTCTTGAGTCAAAAGATCGCCTTCATTTTTAACGCCGGAGCCGCCAAATTCTTCAAGATCAGAATTGAAAACTTCAACATAAGCACCTTTATCCGGTACGCCGATTCTGTAGCCTACGCGAACTTCAGGCGTAAAGTTGCAGACTGCAATAATATAATCTTCAGAATCTTTAGCCTTGCGAATGAAAGAAACAACGCTGTTATCGTTATCGTTAGGATCAATCCATTGGAAACCGTTCCAGTCAAAGTCAATTTGCCAAAACGCCTTATTGTCGCAGTAGAATTTATTCAGAGCCGCAGAATATTTTTGCATTTGAGTATGTTTTTCGTACTGTTCGACTAAGTGCCAATCTAAGCTGTCATTTTCATTCCATTCAATAAATTGTCCGTATTCGCCGCCCATGAACAAAAGTTTTTTGCCGGGGTGCGCCATCCAATAACCGAAAAAGCCGCGCAGTCCTGCAAATTTCTGCCAATAATCGCCGGGCATTTTTTCAATCAAAGAGCATTTGCCGTGAACAACTTCATCATGACTAAGCGGCAAGATAAAGTTTTCTGAAAAAGCGTACATAAACGAGAAAGTAACTTTATCATGGTTCCATTTACGGTAAATTGGGTCAAGACTTACATATTTTAACATATCGTTCATCCAGCCCATATTCCATTTGTAGTTGAAACCGAGCCCGCCCATATAAACCGGCTTAGAAATTAAAGGCCAATCAGTGGATTCTTCAGCCATCATTAAGGCGTTGGGGTGATATTTGAAAACTGCCTCGTTAAGATTTTTAATAAATTCAATCGCCTCAAGGTTGCCTGTATCGCCGTATTTATTGGGCGTCCATTCTCCTTCTTCACGACCAAAATTAAGATACAGCATATTTGCAACGCCGTCAATTCTCAAGCCGTCAATATGGAATTCTTCAAACCAATAAAGCGCGTTGGAAATTAAAAAACTGTGAACTTCAGTGCGTCCATAATCGAAATTGATTGTACCCCAGCCTTTGTTATCTGCAAGTTGCGGGTTATCTGATTCATAAAGGTTAGTACCGTCAAATTCGCGCAGACCTTCATTATTTTTGCAAAAATGACCGGGTACCCAGTCCATAATAACGCCAATACCGTTTTTGTGCGCAGTTTCAATGAAATAACGAAAATCATTCGGCTCGCCGTAACGACTGGTAGGCGCGTAATAACCGGTTGTTTGATAACCCCAAGAACCGTCGAAAGGATGCTCCGTCATTGGCATAAATTCAATATGGGTGTAATTCATTTTCTTGACGTAAGCAATTAAACGGTCGGCAAGTTCACGGTAAGAAAGGTAAACGTCATCAGTATCACTGTTGCCGCGCCCTTTACGTTGCCACGATCCTGCATGTACTTCATAAATTAACATTGGGCGGCTATATGAAGATTCTTTAGATTTAGCCTCCATGTATTCGCCGTCTTGCCATTCGTAGCCTTCCAAATCGTAAAGTCGGGATGCGGTGTTAGGTTTTTTCTGCGCGTAAAAGCCGTAAGGATCCGCTTTTAAAATGTGCGGTCCGCCCCATTGCGGCTCAATAGCGTATTTGTAAGTATCGCCTTGCTTTAAGCCTTCAATAAAAATTTCCCAAGTTTCGCCGTCGCCGAGACGAATCATTTTATGTACGCGCGTATCCCAATTATTAAAATCGCCAACTACGCTAACAGATTTTGCATTTTTAGCCCAAACGGCAAAACGTACGCCCTTTTTGCCCTCGTGTTCGACAAAGTGCGCGCCGAGCATTTCGTAGGCGTGAAAGTTTGTTCCTTGATGGAATAAATATAAATCATATTCGCTGAGTGCGGAAGTTTTCACAAGTTCAGCCTCCTTTATCTTTTGTAAGGAATAAGTTTAAGTTCAAAGGTTAAAAAAATTCCCTAGCCCTTATCCCCTAGTCCTTAATCCCTAATCATTGGATTTTACAAGGTACGATACTCCAAATTTCGTCTGCGTATTCGTCAATCGTTCTATCTGAAGAGAATCGCGCAGAATTTGCAATATTAATAGCGGCAGATTTAAGCCAGCCCATTCTGTCTTGATAACGGGCGTAAATTTCGTTGTGCGCGTCGATATAAGCATTGAAGTCTTTCATAATGAAAAATTCGTCGCCGCCTTGAATCAGATAATCGCGCAGGGATTGGAAGTTTCCATAAGTACCGTCAGTCAATTTATTAACAACAAGTTTAACGTTGGGATTATTGTTATATTCTTGCCATGCGTTGTATTCGCCGGTTTCATAAAATCTTAAAACTTCGCCAGCCTTCAATCCGAAAATAACAATATTTTCATCGCCGACAGCCTCACGAATTTCAACATTTGCGCCATCTAAAGTACCGAGAGTAATTGCGCCGTTCATCATAAATTTCATATTGCCTGTACCGGACGCCTCTTTTGACGCGGTAGAAATTTGCTCTGAAACGTCAGCCGCAGGATAAACAATTTCGCCAATAGACACGCCGAAATTTTCAATGAAGACAACTTTTAATTTGCCGTTAATTGACTTGTCATTATTAATTTTCGCTGCAACTGCAAGAATTAAGCGAATAGTTTCTTTCGCAATGTAATAACCGGGCGCGGCTTTTCCGCCAAAGAAATAAGTTGTTGCCGGCGGATTGTAACTGGGATCTGTTTTTAATTTTTCATACTGCCACATAATGTGCAGAATGTTCATCAACTGGCGTTTGTAAGAATGAATACGCTTAACTTGAATATCAAAAAGTGTATCGGGGTCAACATCAATATTAGCATGTTTTTTGACGTAATTTGCAAGTGCAACTTTGCGCAAATGTTTAATATGGTCAAGTTCCTGCAAAACTAATTTATCTTCAACAGCCTCATTGAGTAAATCAAGTTGTTCAGGGTGTCTGTGCCAAATTCTGCTGCCAATGGTTTTATCAATCAAGTTTGCAAGTTCAGGATTTGCGCCCATTAACCAGCGGCGGTGAGTAATACCGTTAGTTTTGTTATTGAACATTCTGGGCCAATATTCGTAAAAGTCGTGCAAAGTTGTAGACTTCAAAATTTCTGAATGGATTCTGGCAACGCCGTTTACAGAATGTGAACCGACAATCGCCAATCTTGCCATATGAACTTCGCCGTTTTCGATAATTGACATTGCACGGAGTTTATCAACATTGCCGGGATAACGCGCTTTGACGTATTCGACGTGGCGGCGGTTAATTTCATCGATAATCATATAAACACGCGGCAATAAAGTTTTGAACATATCGACGGGCCAGCGTTCCAACGCCTCCGGCATAATCGTATGGTTGGTGTAAGCCATGGTATTTCTTGTGATAACCCATGCATCATTCCATTCAAGGTCGTATTCGTCAACCAAAAGGCGCATCAATTCAGCAACGCACAACGCGGGGTGAGTGTCGTTAATATGAATTGCAATTTTTTTATCAAATTCACGAATATTAAAGCCGGTGCGTACGAAATGACGGACGATACTTTGAACGCCTGCAGAAACTAAAAAGTATTCCTGAATCAAGCGCATTCTGCGTCCTTCGTGCGAGCTGTCGTCCGGATAAAGATATTGTGTAATACTTTCAACAAAATCCCTATATTCATTTTTAGCGCGCAGTTGTTCGTGAGTCAACATTCCGTAATCTGAAAAATCACGATTAACTTCAGCATTCCAAAGGCGCAAAGTATTAACTGTTTTGTTGTGATAACCGACAATCGGCACATCGTAAGGAACAGCCATAACAATCATTGCGTTTTCATGAACGAGTTTTAAAGAGCCGTCGCCCTGCTCCTTCATATAAGCGTTGCCATTGAATTTTACATTAATAGCTTTATCCGGCTTGCGATATTCCCATGCAAAACCGTCGCGCAGCCAGTTATCCGGAATTTCGACTTGTTGTCCTTGAATAATTTTTTGCTCAAAAAGTCCATACTGATAACGAATACTGCAACCGTGTCCGGGCAGTCTGTGTGCTGCCAATGAATCAATAAAGCAAGCGGCAAGTCTGCCGAGACCGCCATTACCTAAGCCGGCGTCCGGTTCTTCTTCGATAGCATCTTCAAGATTCAAATTTAAATCTTCCATAACTTCTTTGAACGCTTCGTCAATTCCAAGATTAATTAAATTTGATTTTAAAAGTCTGCCCATCAAAAATTCAATCGAAAAGTAATAGACTTGCTTAACTTGACGATCCATATAAGCTTTATTGGTTTTAATCCAATTTTCGGAAATAATTTGTTTAGCCACTGCCGCAACGGTTTTATAAATATCGTTCATCGGCAATTCAGAAAGGTCACGCCCAAACATAATGTGCGCCGAGCTTACGAAACGGTTTTTCAGATTTTCTTTGAGTTTCTCATATTCCTTGCTGACTGCGGCTCTTTTGTCAATTTCTTTCGCCAAACAGGAACCCTCCTTAAGAATTTTAATTTTCGCCGCATACGTGAGGCAGAGAAAGATGCGGGCGATTTTTTTAATCATAAAAAGTGGCGAATTTCCACAGCCGAGCCAAATTTTCTCGTCGGTAAAAATCCGCCGCCTTTCATTTTCTTATGAATTACTCAACGAGATTTTCAGTTGAGGTTTAAAAATTTTTTCAGATTAGATACGTGCATTTTTCTTGATAATGTATGGGAAAGTTTCAACGCCTTTCAACCAGCGATTCTTGGTTATCATAACATTTTTATCGCAGATGATATTTTCAACACGTGCGCCATCTTCGACTTGACAACGTTGCATTAAGATACAATCTTTGACAACTGCGCCTTTGCCGACTTTTACGCCGCGGAAAATAATGCTGTTTTCAACTCTGCCACGAATTATGCAACCATTGGCGATAAGTGAATTTTTAACTTCAGCAGTATCTTTATATTGAACGGGAACTTCATCTTTAACTTTTGTGAAAATTGGGCGGTCTTTGTTCATGAAGAGTTCGCTCCAAATTTCAGGATTGAGGCAATCACGGTTAGCCTTGTAATAAGCCTCTGTAGAATTGATACGCGCAACGTAGCCTTTATGTTCGTAAGCAGAAATTTTTTGTTCGCTTGCGTGTTTCATAATACCGTCAATGAGGAAATCTTGTCCGCCGCGCTCGTAAGACGTACGAACGATATAAGCGAAAGTAGGAACCGGCATTAAGTACGCGCTCAAAACTGTTTTTTGTCCTTTTTTGGCACCGTTAGTTTCTGCAAGATCTGTAACAACGCCGTTAGTGCTTGTTTCAATGACAACCGTTTTACCGGGTTTATCTTCGTCAACAGTTTGGTAAATCATTGTAATATCTGCGCCGCTTTTTTTGTGGAAGTCGAGCACTTCTTGGAAATCGATATTGTAAACGTAACTGCCGTTGACAAAGAGAACGTATTTTTTATCGCTCAATTCTGCGAAGTCAAGGTTAGCATAAATATCTTTTAAATCGCCTTTTCTTGCGTCCGTGCCGGGAAGTGCGGCGGGAAGATAGGTTAAGCCGTCACGGCGGCGCGCCAAATCCCAATCTTTACCGGAGCGAATGTGATCTAAAATTGCGCGGGAATAATCCGGCAACATTAAGCCGACCGTGTTAATTCCGGAATTAATCATATTTGAAAGAGAGAAATCGACGACGCGATAACGTCCTGCAAACGGCAGAGCCTCTACCGCACGAGTTGCCGCAAGCTCTCTGATTAAGTCATTACTTTCTTGAAGATTTACAATCCCCACTACTGTTTTCAATGCAGAGCACCTCCTGTTTTTTTTAGGGGCTAGGGATTAAGGAATAAGGGTTAGGGATTTTCCCTTTTGCCTTTTGCCTAAATCCTAACTATCTTAAAACACGAAACTTATTGACATACTCCCACGCCTTGCGCGGTGTGGTGCGCTCTCTTAGGCGAGGGATTCTGCGATTAACAGCATTTGCCGCCTAAGCGGGTTTACGCTGCCTCCCGCAATGGTTGATGTCCCAACCAAAATTTTTAATTACTAAGAGGCGGATTTTACCCCTGCCCATCTTCATTTTAATTTTGTAAAAAATTTTTGAGTATTAGTGAACAAATGACTAGGAAAAATTTTTCTTATCTAAATTAACCTACGACTTCATTTTCAGCTACTACAAAAATTTCGTTTTCTTTGCCTTCGACTTTAGCACCGGCTTTAATTGTGACGTCCTGTGCGAGAATAGCATAATTTACAACCGCGCCATCTTCAATAGTTGTACCGGGGAAAATTACAGAATTGGTAACTTTTGCGCCTTTTCCGACAGTTGCGCCGGGGAATATTACCGAATGTTCAACTTCGCCGAGAATTTTTGCGCCTTCGCTAATCATTGCGCGTTTAATTACTGCCTCCGGTCCTACATAATGAGGCGGCATTGAAGGATTAGAGGAATAAATTTTCCAATCGCCGTTGAGTTCAAAGGGCGGAGTATCTTCCAATAAATCCATATTTGCAAGCCAGAGACTCTCAATCGTTCCTACATCTTTCCAATAACCATCAAATGCATAAGAGAAAAGACGTGCGCCGTCATTTAACATTTTAGGAATTAAATCATTGCCGAAATCGTGGCTGGAATTTTCATTTTCGCCATCTTCAAGCAGATATTTCTTGAGGAAAGAAGTTGTAAAAATGTAAATACCCATTGACGCCAAATTAGATTTAGGTTCTTTCGGTTTTTCTTGGAATTCTACAATACGTCCGGTTTCTTTATCAGTTGCCATAATACCAAAACGTGGAGCCTCTTCCCACGGTACTTCAAATACGCCAATAGTAACATCAGCTTTATTTTGTTTGTGAGAATCAAGCATCCACGCGTAGTTCATTGTGTAAATATGGTCGCCGGAAAGAATAATGATATATTCGGGATCAACTAAATCAATGAAATTCAAATTCTGATAAACTGCGTCAGCTGTGCCGCGATACCAATCGCCGCCTTTTTCACGTGCATAGGGCGGGAGAACGAACAAGCCGCCGCCGGTACGATCCAAATCAAATGCAGCTCCGTTGCCCAAATATTGGTGGAGTTCAAAAGGTTTGTATTGTGTGGCAATACCAACTTTGTTAATACCGGAATTAACGCAATTTGAAAGCGGAAAATCGATAATACGGTATTTGCCGCCAAACGGAACAGCCGGTTTTGCAACGGTTTTAGTTAAAGATTTCAACCGGGAGCCTTGTCCCCCAGCAAGGACTAATCCAAGGCATTCAGTTTTTCTCATGAAAAAAAACCTCCTCGTTACTAAGAATACACTTTCAACGTACAACGCTGATTTTACTTTATTTGAAGTTTCAATTTCTACGCGCAATAAAAAATTCCTGCCGAAAATTTCAGAAAAAACTTTTTTTAATTTCTGAAATTAAACAGTAAAAACACTTTAATTTTAATCAATTTTTTTTCGTCAAAAAATTTTCAATGCAGACCGTCGGCAGTATTCATTTATTCTAATCCGCTTGCACTTTCGCCGTTGTCAGTTAGATTTTAGCTGTCTTTACTTTACAATCAAAAAATATTATAAAAAAATTTTTCGAGCGCGTTAAGTTATTCTTCAGTTTATGCACTTCAACATCAAATACTAAGAGTCTACTTTATGAATTGCATTTTCAAAGTAGCTTGTATTTTTTTGTGCCGTTTTATTCTTGAGTAGTTTTGCTGAAATAAATTTTTCCGTCGTTCAATTTTTCAAATTGGTAAATAATTTTTAAAGAGTAATTTTAGAAAATCGATTATCATTTTCAGCCTTCGTTTTATTTAGATTGACAACCACGCTAAAAGCTTGTAAAATTTTCCATAATAAAGCCTTTTTGTGTGGTGTTATTTGCTTTTTCAATTAAAATTCTACCACGCCAAAGGGCTTAAGTCAATTTTGGGGCAAATGTTAAAGCAGGAAAAATTTATATTACGGAAAATATAAATCAAAAATTAGAATTGGAAGGGATGGGAATTTTTTTGGATACATTATTTTTTGCGGCGTTATCGCCAATAATATGGCTGATATTCGCACTTAGTTTTTTGAAGTTGCCGGCGTTTCAAGCTTGTACCGGAGCACTAATATTTTCATTTTTTATAGCAACAAATTTTTTTGGTATGAGTTATCAAGACACATTGACGGCGGCACTTGAGGGCGGCGCGCTTGCAGTGTGGCCAATAATTTGGGTTATCATTGCGGCAATTTTTACTTACAACTTGTCCGTTTTTACAAAGGGAATGGACACGATTAAAGAAATGTTAAATTCTGTAAGCACGGATCAGCGCGTAATTGTTTTACTTATTGCGTGGGGATTTGGCGGCTTTTTGGAGTGTATGTCGGGATTTGGTACGGCAGTTGCTATTGGCGCGTCGATGCTTGCAAGTATTGGAATTAATCCAATTTCGGCAATTATCGTTTGTCTTTTGGCAAATGCTATGCAGTCTTCTTACGGCTCCATCGGCTTGCCCCTTACGACGCTTGCACAATTAACGGGCTTTGAAGGCGCACAAATTGCAACATTCGCCACAATTCAACTTACGCCCTTGATAATCATAATGCCTTTTTTAATGATTGTAACTTTTGGACAATCTTTAAAGGCGTTAAGAGGAATGATTCCAATTTGTTTGGTTGCGGGATTAGGATTTTTGGTACCGGCACTCGGCGCAGGATATATTATGGGCGCGGGAATTGCGGGCGTTGCCGGAGCAATTTTTTCAATGGGTTTAATTGTTGTCTACGCAAAATATTTTCCTGTCAAAGACCCTGAATATCAAATTCAATCTGTAGAAGAAAAATCTGAAATAACTTTTGACAAAGGAATGAAGGCGTGGTTGCCTTTCATTTTGATTTTTGTATTTTTAATTGCAACTTCAAAACTTGTTCCGCCGATTAATGATTTACTTAGTCAAGTTAAAACTTCAATAGCGATTTATACTGGTGAAGGCGCAGGGCTTTATACTTTTACGTGGATTGTTACGCCGGGTACTTTGATTATGTCGGCGGCGATAATTTCCGGAATTGTACAAGGCGCAACTGCAAACGATATGTTGAATGTTTTGGGCAGAACGATTAAAACTATGATACCGACTTTTATAACAATGATAACGATAATTGGAACTGCGCGAATCATGGGTTACAGCGGAATGATAACGACAATGGCAACAATAACCGTTGCGGCAACTGGAACTTTTTACCCGTTCATTTCGCCGTTAATTGGCGCGGCAGGTTCATTTATTACGGGCTCTGCTACAACAAGCGGCGTACTCTTCGGCAAGTTGCAAGCTGATTCAGCATTGGCAATAGGGGCTAATGAAATTGGGCAAGCGTGGATGGCGGCGGCTAATGCGTCGGGCGCGTGTGTAGGTAAAATTATTTCGCCTCAATCAATCGCAATAGGCGTAGCGGCTGTCGGTATTCACGGCGTTGAAAGTCAGCTGATGAAATTTGCCGCCAAAGTTTTTTTACCGTTCGTAATTATAATGGGCTGTGTAGTTTATTTCGGTCAAGCTGTTGTTGAAAATTTGTAAATTTATTTTTATTTTTATCTAATACGGCATTTCTTTCTTTGAAAAGAAAGAAACGCCTAGCAAAGAAAGAAACTCTACCCGCCGTACTGCCATCACGGCAGTAACCGGCGGCGGCGTCCATCCGTGGACGCCGTTTTTTGTCTTTATTTCAAGTTGAACAATTTTGGAGTTGAAATTTTATGACTAAGATTTTTTATTTTTCGGCAACGGGTAATTCTTTGTACGTCGCGCAGGTTTTACAAAATTTAAACGGTGCAGAAATTTTTTCAGTACCTAAAGAATTGCGCAATAAAAATTTTGAAGTTGACGCAGAAAAGGTCGGCTTTATTTTTCCGTTGCACTATGTAGGCTTGCCAATTTTAGTTGAGGAATTTTTAAAAAATCTGAACTTCACAAACACGAAATATATTTTTGCAATTTGTACTTGTGGAGTTCCGTGGTTCGGTCGTCCCTTTGCTGATTTAAAAAAAATTCTTGCCGAAAAAAATCTTAAACTCAATGCAAGTTGGTATGTGCGCCTTGTTTCAAATTATCTGCCGTCCAGAGACACTGCTGCAGATTGGCGAATTAAATTGCGTTACATTTTCGCAGATTGGCAACTTAAAAAAATCGCTCGCGCAGTTTACGAAAATGAAAATCATACAAGCTGGGAAATTTTGAAAGACAAGTGCAAAAAGTGGCACGAAGAATGGAAAAGCCGCCGCGCAACCCTTGACGAAAAATTTATTTGTGATATAAAATCCTGTGTTAAGTGTGGAATGTGTGAAAAAATTTGCCCTGTTAAAAATATCACTCGCCCTAACGGGTCGCCGGTCTGGAATCATAATTGCGTTGAATGTTTGGGTTGCTTGCATATCTGCCCCAAAAAAGCTATAGATATTGGTGAAGTTACGAAAGGGCGCAAGCGTTACATTAACTGGAATGTTAAGCCGAAAGATTTATTTTAGGCAAAAGGCAGTAGGCAGTAGTTAGTTAGGAGCAACCGTGTACACGTAGGTATACATAAAAAATCTAACTTCGCCAAATCTTAAAGACTAGGGGATAAAGACTAAAGGATAGGGATTAAGGATAAAAAATTGACATTGATTTTTTGATAGTATAAAATTTGCCGTATTGTTAAAAGAAAGAAGGTAAAAAATTATACATATGGAAAATCACAAAAAATATTCAAAAGGTTACTTTATGCCGCCGGAAATTGATTTAAGTTGGGCGCAAAAAGAATATCCTGAAAAAGCTCCAATTTGGTGCAGTGTAGACCTGCGCGACGGCAACCAATCTTTGATAATTCCCATGAGTTTGGACGAAAAAATAGAATTCTATAAAACGTTGGTAAAAATAGGATTCAAAGAAATTGAAGTGGGTTTCCCCGCCGCGTCTGATACTGAATACGCGCTCCTTCGCAAACTCATTGAAGATAATTTAATTCCCGACGATGTTACAGTACAAGTTTTGACGCAAGCTAGGGAACATATCATTAAAAAAACTTTTGAGGCTCTCAAGGGCGCAAAAAATGCTATTGTTCACGTTTACAACTCAACCTCCCTTGCACAGCGTGAACAAGTTTTCAGAATGTCGAAAGACGAAATTAAACAAATTGCAGTTGACGGCGCAAAACTCCTGCTCGAACTTACAGAAAAAGCCGGCGCAGATTATCGCTTTGAATATTCGCCTGAAAGTTTCACGGGTACAGAGCCGGAATACGCACTTGAAGTTTGCAACGCCGTACTTGACGTTTGGCAACCCGTTTTAGACAGAAAACCTATCATAAACATTCCAGTAACTGTTGAAATGTCAATGCCGCACGTCTACGCTATGCAAGTTGCCTACATTAACAAAAATTTAAAATATCGTGATAAAGTTGTTTTGAGTTTACACCCGCACAACGACAGAGGCTGCGGCGTCGCTGATTCAGAAATGGGCTTGCTTGCCGGTGCTGACAGAATCGAAGGTACACTTTTTGGCAACGGCGAACGTACCGGCAATGTTGACATTGTTACACTTGCAATGAATATGTTTGCACTCGGCGTCGACCCTAAACTTGACTTTACAAATATGCCCGCGCTTGTCGAAATTTACGAGCGCGTTACAAGAATGCACGTTCACGACAGGCAACCTTACGCAGGCGCGCTTGTTTTCACGGCGTTTAGCGGAAGTCATCAAGACGCTATTGCTAAGGGTATGCATTGGCGCGAAGAAAAAAATCCCGATCGCTGGACTGTTCCATATTTGCCAATAGACCCGCACGACGTCGGCAGGACTTATGATAGCGACGTTATCAGAATCAATAGTCAAAGCGGCAAAGGCGGCGTCGGCTTTATTATGGAGCAACGTTACGGTGTCGATATGCCTAAAAAAATGCGTGAAGATTTTGGCTACTGCGTCAAAGGCGTTTCTGATAAAAAGCATAAGGAACTTTTACCGGACGAAATTTATCAGATTTTCCTTGATGAATATGTAAACGTCGAAAAACCTTATAAGCTGATTGAATTCCAACTCAAGAAAGAACCCGGCGGCACGCGCAGCGGTACTGTTGAATTGGAAATTAACGGCGAACACGTAACTTACAGCGCACGCGGCAACGGCAGACTTGACGCCGTGTCAAACGCTCTTCAAAAAAATTTAAACATTTCCTACAGCAACTTGACTTACAATGAACACGCGCTGGAAATTGGACAATCTGCGCGTGCCATCGCCTATATCAGTATCACCGCCGAAGACGGAAATATTTATTGGGGAGCGGGTATGGATACAGATATAATAACCGCGTCAATCTTTGCTTTAATTTCTGCGATTAATCGTATGGTTGCAAAATAATTTATTGTTTTGAAAAAAATAGAAAAAATGCCGCACAAGGAAGGGCGGCTGTACGCGCATGCAATGTGACGAGTAGGAGCATTGCTCCGTGTGGTGCGATTTCAGCGGACGATTTTTTCTTTGCTAGGCGTTTTAAAATGCCGACTTGTTATCAAAATTAAAGTTGCACAATCGCTCAAAATTTAGCGCAGGTTTTTTCAATTACCACCGCCGCTGTAAAAAATTTTATAAACTAAAAAAAATATAAAACATATTAAATTACAGGCAAAACTTTTCTTCGTTTTAAAGCGCAGGAAAGTTTTTTTATTTTTTCAAGTAAATTTCAATTTAAGTTATTTTAAATTTTCAACGATACTTATTATGATAAGATTTAGGATAAGTATTTTTTGTTTCAATTTAAGGAGGAGTGCCTATGAAATTAGTTAGAAATACAAAGTTTCCGGTTTACGAGTTTCAATGTTTTCCGTAAAAGTTGTAATTTTTATTTTTTTTTAGCCCTAATTCAGCGCAACTAAAGGGTAGATATTTAATAATTTTTTGCAAAAAATTAATTTGAATTCGAGATTGTTAACAATAAGTCTCTTTAAAAAAAAGAGCGATTTCATGGAAGAGGTGTTTATAATGACAAAGGAAATGAATTTAATTTTTGATTTACAGCTTTTCACCGACCCGGAAACTTTAACTGCTACTGCTAGCTATGAAGCAATTACTGTTACAAGTTCTGCATCAGTCAGCATTAAAAAGAAAGGCGCAACCGGTGATGCAGATGTTAGAACACCGGACTCTGGTAAAGCGTATACATTAATTGATGCCGGCTCAGGAAATGACTCAATCACTGTTGCAGCTACTGCTACAAATATGAGCATTCAAGGCGGCAGATTGCACGATTTAATTACTATTTCCGGTCATGGCAGTGCAGGTAATACCTATGTTTATAATTACGGCGACGGCAACGACACTATTTCTGGTTGGGATTCCGAAAAAGACACTCTTTACATTACTGATTCTACCTACGAAGTTTCTATGTCCAGTGATGGCAATGATTTTATTGTTAAAGTTGGTTCCGGCTCCATTAGATTTATTGGATTAACACCTGGCAGCTCACAGGTAAAAATCAAAGCACTTAACGCCTCCGGCGTGTTAACTGATACTACTGAAACTGTTCCTTTAAAAATGATGGGCGGTACTAAAGCTGATAAAATCTACAATTACACAGGCACTATCAAAAATGGTACCGATGAAAAACCGTGGACTATTGACGCAGCCGGCGGCGCAGATTCTATCGTTAATGCAGGTAATTACATTTCAATCAACGCAGGCGCGGCTAATGATAAAATTTCCATTAAAGCCGGCGCAAGCGACGTTACATCAGGCGTCACAATTATAGGCGGCGCAGGTAATGATATTATCAATGTTTCTGAAGATAAAAAAACATCAGGTGAAACTACTACTTACGGCGGGCACGTCTACGAATACACCTACAACGCCGACGGCAGAGATACTATCATTGGTTACAATTCCAACGATTCTATCGTCATTAAAGATATCCCCGAAACTTCTCCTTATCTTGTAGGCGATGTCGATACTTTAGGTAACTATCTTATTAAAATCGGGTCCGGCTCTATACTCATTCAAAAACCCGAGGATAGTCTTTTAGCTACTACACACCTTAATATTTTTAACGGCTCACTTGCCTCAGATAAGCTCATGGCAATGGGGACTCCTGTTACTAAGGACGGCAAAACTCATTACGAAATTCCCAAAAAACTTCTCTATACTACAATCGGCGATGAATCAGTTGTTACTTCAACTTATGATGAATATACAGTTGACGCGGCGGCAGGTAATGATACTATCACGGTTCAGGCTAAGGCTGCCTCCATTTTCGGTGGCTCCGGTTCTGATTCAATCATTTTGACTGGTGGTACTAATGTTCGTTCTGAAACTAATTTAACTACTACAGATACTTTATATGATGTTGATAAAGCTGTTACTATCGTTGGCGGTTACGGCTATGATACTATTTTTGCCACAAATGATAAGAAAACGATTACAATTAAAGATGAAAATAATGACGACGTTTCCACTGAAGTTACAGCCGCGCACGTTTATCAATTTGATCTCTACGACGGCAGAGATACTATAGTTGGTTTCAACGAAAATGATTCTATCCAAGTACTAAGTCAAGTCACCAAAGTTTCCGGCGATTTTGACGCTACCGGCAACCACTATGTTATTTCTATTAATAATGGCGTCGGTATGATAACTTTGAATGACTATCCCGGCGGTAAAAAAATCAATATCATTGATTCAGAAGGAAATGCTGTTTTCATTCAAGGTGCTATACCTTATAATGAAAGTGATGAGACTCTTGAGATTCCCGAAACTTACAATTTTAATTTGGAAAATTTAGCCTATAACATGATCCCCAAGCTCAAACGCGGCACTACTAGCTCTGATGATGTTACACCTGTTATTAACATTGCAACGAATGACGGCTTTTCAGTTGACGGCATGACAGGCAATGATTCAATCGAAAACCAAGGCGCAAGTAACGTCACAATTTACGGTGGTTACGGCAATGATACTATCCACCTGCTTGCAGGAGAAAGTGGTACTAAATACGGCGAAGGCGTAATCATTGATGGCGGTTATGGTAACGACCTTATTATTGGCGAATCTATGACCAGCGGTGGCAAACAAGTTGTTGACGATAGTATTAATGCTCGTACTTATCTTTTCGGCGCATATGAAGGTTTCGACTCTATTTATTTCTTCGGCGAAAATGATTCTATCCAACTTAAAGAAAATACTTACGTCATTTCAGCGTCAGTTCAAGGAAATCCAGGAAGTCAAGATGTAGTTCTTAATATTGCTAACACTAGAGATGCATATAGTCCAACTGGAACTATTACCCTTAAAGACTTCATTAAAGAGGAAGCAGATAAAGATACTCCAATAAATATAGTCAACCATGACGGCACTAGATATAACGGAAAAACATTCTCTGTTCCTAAATATGTAATGGGTACAAGCAGTAATGATAGTTTACTTTCTAATAACAACGATGAATATATAATCTATGCTCTTTCCGGCGATGATTCAATTTACAACACCGGCTCTAGCGTCTCTATTCAAGCCGGTACAGGTAATGATACAATTTATGTTCAAGGATTCGATAACAATGCTACATATGGTGCAGCAGGCGATGTAAGTATCGATGCTGGCTCCGGTAATGATAAAGTCTATCTCGTAGGCGAAGCATCTGGTTCATTTGTATCTCTCGGCTACGGCAATGACTCAGTTTTTGTGGTTAATGATGATATTACTCAAACTTATTCATTTGGAAGTAATGACGGTGTAAACTATATTTTCAACTTCCAATCCGGCGATACACTTCGTTTCACAGATAATACGGGCAGTACTTTTAAGGTAACAAAAGACTTCACTGAAGAAGGGCTCGTTTTCAATTTCGGTTATACAAAAGTTGTTATCAAAGGTGCTTTAAAAGACGGGTTAGCATCAACTAGCATTTCAAATTACGAAGAAATTGCTGCTGATACAGAAATACTGATTGAAAAATTCATTGGTGGCTCTAAAGTAACAACCAGCGATGACATAGGAAAATATGTAGTACCGAGAAAAATCGTTGGAACGAACGGCGACAACAATATAACTTTCAGCAACTCCATTGTTAATATTGGCAGTGATGGTGAATCAGATAATTATGAAATTTACGCAAAAGCCGGAAATGACTCTATTGTTTCAAATGGTACAGGCGTAAGCATTGATGCTGGCATTGGCAATGATTCTATTAAAATTGCTGACGACGCCTCAGCTAATGTTATTATTGGCGGCATGGGTAATGATTTAATTTATGGTAACGGTGCAGATCATAACCATGTTTATGTTTACAATTACGGCGACGGCAACGATACTATTCTTGGATTTAGCGGTGACGATACTCTTAGCTTAGTTGGTGCCAATTATTCAGATACAAACGTTGTTTCAGCCGACGTTACAGCTAACGGATTTGAAGTCAAAGTTGGCTACTATAGCATTTTACTCAAAGGCGAAAGAAAAACTGATGTTGAAATTGCTGCATTGGGTGCCACAGCTACCGAGGCAGATAAATACAATATGTTTGATCCCAATACTACAAGTAAGTTAAAAATTAAAGACTCACAAGGAATTCATGAAGTAACAATTGACAAACTTATTTTGGGAACAAATTTAGCTGAAAAAATTGAAGTACCAAGTGAAGGCTATGAAAATTATTCAGTTAATGCCTTTAACGGCAATGACACAATTATTAGCCACGCCTCTCAAGTTTCAATTAACGCAGGCAGTGGCAATGATTCTATCAAAATCGCTGAAGGCGAAGATGTTACCATTTTGGGCGGCTACGGTAATGACACAATCGATATTGCACACGGCAGTGCTCAAAATCACGTCTTTGAAGTTGCACTCGGCGAAGGCGTCAATGTCATTAACGGTATTAATGCCAATGACTCAATTAGAGTTAGAGGTTATTATGATTTTGGTAGCAATGCTTATGGCACCAATGCCTCAATTCAATCAGTAGCATTTGGTACAGCCTTAGAATCAGATACTCTTATTTTGACACTCAGTGACGGCGGCACAAAAATTAAACTCAAAGAAAGTAACGGTAGCGATGCTTATCAGAAACTCGGCACCAAAGTAAAAGAATTCCACGTTATATATGATATTAATGGCAATCCAGTAGGAGAAACTTTAACTGTTCCAAATATTATAAACGTTACAGATAGTGTTAGAACTCTTACTAGCCCCACAGATGATTCTTCTACTGTTAAAGGCGATGACAATGCTAATACCATTGTAGGTGGCGGCGCAAATAAAGTCTCCATTTACGCAGGCGGCGGCAATGATTCTATCGTTATCAATTCCGGCTCTGAACTCACCATTGGCGGCGGTCTGGGTAATGATTCCATCATACTCTATAATTCCAACAACATTATCCAATACAATCTCAATGACGGTAAAGATACTATTTACGGCTGGGATAATGGCGATACTTTGCAACTTAACGGCTACGACACTTTCTCAACCGTTATGAACGGTACAACCTTTGGTGTTCAATTCGGTAATTACACTATCACTTTCAAAGATAAAGAAATGAATGATCTTGATCCAGAGCAAATGGCACAGATTAATTTGACTGGCGATAAAATTACTAACAATGCAGCACTGACTAGCACATATGACTATAACGCGACTACCGGAATATTTACGCTTGCAGTTCCGCGCTTGTTGAAAGGTACCGGCGGTAATGACAAAGGCTCCAAAACTTTAATCAACAATAAAGACAGATATATAATTGATGCTCTCGGCGGTAATGATTCTATTGTAAGTAATGGTAATTTTGTCAGTGTAAGCGCAGGCAACGGTAATGATACCATTAGATCAAATGGTTCCTTTACTACACTCGAAGGCGGCGACGGAATAGATTATATTTTCGCTCAAGAGGCTGTTCAAGCTTCAATCAACGCGGGTACATCAGGCGACTTCATCAGTCTTGATGCTGGCGTTTCAAATTCAACAATTATTGGCGGCAGCGGTAATGACACTATTTACAATGACGGCGTTAGCAATATCTACGTTTATAATACCGGTGATGGTAACGATATTATTCTTGGTTTCAGCCGTTCTGACTCTATTAAACTTGGCGCAGGAGTTATACCTTCTGTATATGGTGGAACTGGAGCAAACAGCGACACAATAGTAACTCAACTTTCTTCTGATGGTCTCGAAGTTTTCGTTAGTGACAACGGTACAGCTAGATCTTTATTGCTTAAAGGCGATAGACTCACAACCACCGGAAATGCACTTGCAAACTTTGACTTCCTTGAAAAAGCTACTCCAATTACATTTATGTACGAAGTTAGCGGCGTTGCAAAGAGTAAAGTTGTTAATTCGCCTGCCAAAAAGATTATGGCAAAAAATAAAGAATTAATTAATAAAGCTGAAGATGCAGGATATTTGATTATAGGCTCCAGCGGTATAGATTCACTTACCAACTATGCTCCTAGTGTAACAGTACAAACTGGCGGCGGCGATGATATTATCAAAAATACCGGCTCCAATGTTTCAATCGATGCAGGCGATGGTAATGACGTTATCTTGCTTGCAGATGGAAAAGCTAATGGTATTGACGTTGAAGTTGCTAATGAAGCGGCCCTTGTTACAATTAAAGCTGGCGCGGGCAATGACACTATTTACAGTAACGGTAACTCTAACGTATTCCAATATAAATCCGGCGACGGCAATGATATTATCTACAATTTCGGCGATGGCGATTATATTGAATTCACTGATAATAAAACATCTAGTAATTTACTCCCATATGATAGTTATATTGTAAGTAATTATACTGATGGCGGCTCTGATGATCCTAATTATAAGGATATAATATTCAATGTCGGCTCAGGAACTATTACTATCAAAAAAGTTCAAGTCAATTCTATTATCAATTACAAATTTACATATGGTAATAGTTCTCTTCCTGCTTATGGATCTTATAAAGTTGAGAAAACACATATTCTTACGGATAGTGAGGCTACTTCAAGCACTCCTTATCAAAGCACAATCGAAGGATACAACATAGTCGGCGGTAGTAAAGACGACTACATTAAAAATACTGCTGTTGACGTTACTATTTCAGCAGGAAATGGCGCAAACTCAATCAACAACGATTCTACCGGTAGCAACGCTTATATTGAGGTCGGCGTAGGCAACGATACTATTACCAACTCAGCAAGTAACGTTTATATTACGGCAAGTAGTGGAAATAACACTATAAACAATAGCGGCACAAGTGCAGATATTCATACTGGCGATGGTAATGATAGTATTACAAACAGCGGTATAAATGTTACAGTTACTACAGGCAACGGTGCAAATTCAATTACTAACACTAACACCGGTACAAATACTCAAATTCAAACCGGCGAAGGCGACGATACCATTATTAACAACGCAAGCATTGTTACAATTACTACAGGAAAAGGCGCAGATTCAATTAATATCAGCGGAGCAAGTGGTGAGGCTGAAATTACAGTTGAGGCAGGCGCAGGCAACGATACCATTTTTGCTAATACTTCCGGCGGTAACAGAACTTATATCTACAATTCCACTGCTGACGGCAATGATGGTAACGATGTAATTTTCGGTTTGTCCAGCGACGATCAAATTCAATTCAATTTGCAGGCTAATGAAACTTACTCATATAACGCAACTTCACAAGGTATGTTGTTTACAATTAAAAACAGTGAAACTAACGTATCTGTAGGCTCAATTTTGCTTGCTGCCCCTGTTTCTGATGGTAGTGGCGGCTACAAACCTGGTCCTTTAGATGGCGGTATTGGAATTTCGGTAATCAAAGGCGAAGAAGAAAATCAAATTGAAACTCCATATGTCAGATATGTTACAGGTACCGATTTAGCGTCCTATAGTGTTAATGATGCGCAATATTCAATTCAAGGCGATGACGCTGCTAACTTCATTGTTGCAGATGAAAATGCTACTAATATTTCAATTTATGGCGGCGCAGCAAACGATAAAATTATTGCAGCAGGTGACAAAGCCTCAATCTATGGCGGCGACGGTAACGATACAATCATAATGGGCACATATCGCGCCTCTGATAGCTTACTCACAACTACCTCTGATCCATTAGATGTAATAATCAACGGCGGCGCAGGTAATGATTCTATTGTTGCAGGAACAAGTCATACCAACGGTATTATCTACGAATACAAAGTAGGCGGCGGCAATGATACTATCGTAAACTACAGCCAATACGATACAATCAAACTTGATTCTGATACTACCTATTCTACATCCGTTTCCGGTAATAATTTCGTAATTAATGTCGGTAATACTAACAATGCGATCATTCTTCAAAATTACAACACCGGCGGTTCTATAGTTAATATTACTAAGAAAGAAATTTCCGGAGAACGCAATTATGGCTTTGAAGACGATGCAAATATTGATAAGATCATTGTTCCGGCAATTCAAAATGTCACTGCTAATACTCAACTTGACAATACTAATAATTACGCCCTTATCTATGGCACATCAAGCAACGACACTATCACAAACAATGCTAATTACGTTACAATTCATGCTGGCGCAGGTAACGATTCTATTGCTCTCATCGGCGATAATGATCAAGTTTCTGTCTATGCAGAAGGCGGCAACGATACAATTATTGCTAAAGAAAATCGCACCAAGAATGTAACATATGTTTTCGGCAGCAATGAAGGTACAAATATTATTAAGAACTTCAAGCAAGGCGATATAATTTACTATACCGGCGGCTCATTCACTACCACAAGCACAAATACTCTTGTTTCTGCAGCAAACCTTAGTATAACGCTCGGCGGAAATACAGTTGTATCTTTGGTAGGATTTGGCGCCAATGGAAATAAAGCATTGGTAACAGATATTAACGGCGGAACAGCAACAGTTAGTGTCGGAAATATCCTAGCCGGCGATAATACCAATAATTACCTCCCCAATACCGCCAATAAATTTGAAATTCAAGGTTATGGCGGACAAGATACCATTTACAATACCGGTTCAGATGTTACAATTTACGCAGGCATTGGCAATGATTCTATCTTCAATGAAAATGCTAATAAGGTTAGCATTGACGGCGGACAAGGCGACGATACAATTTTGAACTCCGGTTCCGATGTTTCAATATTCGGCGATGCAGGTAATGATAATATCTACCTTTACGAAGGATCCAGTAATACTACTGTTTATGGCGGCTCCGGAATTGATACTATTACTAACGCTGATTATGCAAATGGAATTCACATTTATCAATTCGACGGCGGCTCCGGCAACGGCGGCGTTATCAGAGGATTCAATCCTGCTAAAGATAAGATTCAAGTACTTGACAGTAGTACAATTCCTGATTTCACTTTCAATTCATATCAAAACGATTATTTGTTAATTACTATTGGAAGTGCGATTGTATCAGTAATGGGTACAGATGGTTCAGGCGGCTATCAAAAAATTGCCGGCAACACAGCTATTTCATTTATCAATAGCTCCGGAACAGCAATAACAGGTCATAATAATACCCCGTTAGTTCAAAATGGCACCAACACCGGCGAAGAAATTAACGTTTCCGGTAATAATTATTATGTATTTGGTCTTGGCGGCAATGACAGCATTAAAAATGCATCATATACCGGCGTAACAATCGATGCCGGCGCAGGTAATGACTCAATTTACAATGGCGCAGATGCCACAGGAGCTTCAATCAATGGCGGCGCAGAGGCAGATACAATCGAAAACCATGCAGAAAACGTAACAATTTATGGCGGCTATGGCGATGACTCAATTGTAACTGATATTGAAGGAACTAGAGCTAATCCTGTTACTTATCAATTCAGTTATTCTCAAGGTACAAATACAATCAGAGGATTTGACTTCGGTAAAGATGTTATCTACTTTAGCGGTATTTACACTATTGAATCAGCAATTTCTCTTAATGGAGCAGGTACTGAAATGTCAATTAACGGCGGCGGTACAACTGTTGTTTTACAAGCTGATGACAATGATTCATTTACTGCTGAAAATGCAAATACATTGCAGATTAAATACGGATCAAATGCAGCTAATGACGTAACCTCAACAACAAGTCAACTTAAATTGGGAGTTGTACGTAACCTTAGTGCAACTGCTGACAATTATACAGTTCATGAAGCTGATGCTAACAGTGGAATGAAAATTTATACATTTGCCGGCGAAGATACCATTACAAACGCTCAAAAGAAAGTTTATATTGATGCAAGCGGCGGAAATAACAAAACTATCAATATCAATTCAATTGATGGTATAGCATCCGATACAGCTGTAACAGTCTACACCGGCAGCGGCAATGACGTAATTACAAATGCAAGTAACTATGTCTCCATTAAATCAAATGCCGGCGAAAATACCTTTACAAATAGCGGCGCAAATGTCACAATTTGGGGCGGCTCTGCCGGTGATAAGATCACTCTTAATTCTGGGGCTGCAATCAATAGCATTTTCGGAGCTTACGGTGAAGACACAATCAAAGTAACCGCAGATCTTGCGAATCTCACAATTAACGGCGGCGGCAGTAACGATCTTATCCAAGTTACTGCTGCAGATAGAACTAATGGAATTACTTTCCAATTCGATTATTCTGATGGTGTTGATACAATCGAAGGTTTTAATGCTACTAAAGATACACTTCATTTCCGTTATTACGATTCATCAATGCTTTCAGCCAGCCTTAATGCAGACGGTAGTGAAATGTCGATAAAATCTTCTCAAGTAACCACAAATGCTCCAATTGTTGTTCTTAAAGGTGATACTGGAGACTTTGATGCAACCACTGAAATTACACATATTAAATCCGGTACAACCACAGTAGCAGATGAAACCGCTACAATTAAAGCTAACTATCGTGTACTTAGTGATCCTACACAGGCTTTCACAAGTTCAGTTGCCAACATGACAGTTGCAGCTCAAAATGGAGCTTATACCATTACTAATACTGCTAAGAGTGTATACATTGATGCTAACGGCTCAGGTAACAAGACTATCACTATTAATACAGAAGGAGTAAGTGGCAAAGCTGAGGCTGTAAGTGTAAACGCAGGTAACGGCGCAGACACTATCACAAACTCAAGTGCTTGTACTTATATCAGAGCAGGCGCAGGCGCAAATGAAGTTAACAATACCGGTAATAATGTTACAGTGATTGGCGGTGCCGCAGTTGATAAGATCACAGTTGGCGGCTCAAGTAGCAGTATTGTCGCAGATTACGATAATGATTTAATCACTGTTGCTGCTGCAGCTAATAACAATACAATTAATGCCGGCTTTAGTAATGATAAGATCACCAATAATGTAACTGGAGATAACGGCAATGTTTATGTATACACCGGCTATAGTGCTGAAGGTGCTGATACTATTGTTGGTGGCTTAACGTCTCATGATACATTGTATTTCGATAACATCTCAATAGCAGATCCTACTTATAATACAGCTGATGGCGGCGGCACACTTACCTTTACTTACAATGGACAGACAACAACTATTTTCTTTGAAAACGTTGAAGATGCAGGCTCCTTCCAGTTGAAGAAAGGTACAAACGCTGCAGAAACATTCAATTTTGACGCATATACGGCTCCCGCGACTCCTCAAATTGCTGAATCGCCTATGGAAATATTGGAAGACGATATTTTCGAGGATAACAACTTTATTTCTAATGACCCGCAAATTACCGATATTACTGAAATTACTACAGATAGCTATTCTGCAGGCAATATTGAAACTATCGACTTTGCGAGTCTGGCTCAAAACAACAGTACACCCCTTACAAGTTATTCCAAAAAGAAATGAGTTTTAAATTAAACAGCAGAAAGAATTTTTCTAACTGCTAAAGGTTAATCTACGGGTAGTCATCGATTTATTGTCGGTGGCTACTTTTTTTGTGCAAAAAAATAAGTGCAGAAAAATTTACTCTGGAACATTAAAAAAAAATAATTTTTGGCTTGAATAAAATTTAATGCAGATATAAAAATAAGCTCAAAATTACGCTTGAGAGCCACGTAGACGCGCCTTTCTAAGTTCATTGGTACTTTTATATTAAAACAAAAGAAAAGCCCCGTTAAAATTGATTTTTGGCGGCTTTTTCAACAGTCCACAGCCCTTAAAAATTTTTCTTACTCAAAAAAAAATAGGAGCTAGGGAAAATTCCCTAACTCCTGAAAATTTTTGTATCTTATTTTATAGATTTAAACTTTTTTGAAACAATCGGCTGAAGTACTAAAACTCCCACAGCAATTAACAAAATAACGTCCGCGCCAATCATAAAGTTGTACGCTCGTTTAATTGTCACTTCAGCCCTTTTGGCGTCGCCTTCAGTTACAAATCTGCTGCGCGTGTTGCCGGCGATCTGGTGCCAAACAGCGGCGAACATTCCTATTCTTGTACGTTCCGGCAAAGGATTTACAAGTGCCGCGTATGAATTTATTATATTTTCATTGTAGTTGATTCTAATCATTGACGCGCCGGTGATAATAACAATTAATGTACAAATTCCAATGATAATATGATTTCGTTTCAATTTAAAATTTTGAAACATAAAATTCGCCACCTTGATAAAAATTATAACTTAAACTATAATTTCAACGTTATTTTAGCAACCGCCCGCGTTTTTGTAAAGGGAGCAGCTTTTATGAGGAAATTTTGCCTTTTTTTTATACTGATAACTTTTTTTTCGCTGTTTACATGTTTTGTTGCAGAGAATGTTGACTTGTTACAAATTAAAAGTCAAGATATTTCTGTTGAATTCAGCAATGACGGCGCAGATTTAATTTTGAGTTGGACGCCGTTACCTTATCCTTGCATTTACAAAATTGAAACTTACAGCGAAACTACCGGAATTTTAAAAGATTCTCCGCGTTATCACTTGTTGACTTCAGATGAAATTTTTGAAACAAGTTACAGAGTACCACGCGCGCCCATTCCAAATTTTTATAGAATATCTGCGCGAGGAATTTTTGGCAAAGAAATTTTTCGTACAAAAAAAATTATTGATAATCCAAATTTTTCACGCCCGCGCCCATTTCCAATTTTCCATTACACCGAAAAAAATCCCGCAAGTTTAATGCCGTTTTTAGTTTGGCACACAGTACCAAATGCCGTTTGCTACGAATTGGAACTTTTGAACGCGCCGCCGGAAGTTGAGGGCGGAATTTCGCCTTCAGAAAATCATCAAATTGAAATTACAGCAAGAATTTTTACTAACGGTTATCAAGCAGACCTGCGCGAGCATTTTTATAAAAATGAAAAAATTTATTGGAGAGTGCGTGCATTGGGCTTGCACAAAGAACCTATTGGCGAATTTAGCATTGCCGAATTAATCTGCGTTGATAATAGTTTATCGTTGCCAAATTGCCCTTTGATAAATAATTTTGATTTTATAAATTATAAAAATCAACCGATATATCCTGCCTATAGTTGGATACCAATTCACGACGCGCCACAATATGAAGTTGAACTTTTGAATCACCCGCCGGAAATTGAAAATGACGTGGAGCCGAGCGCGGACAGTTTATGGCGGCAAGTTACAGCAGATCAATCCAGTTTGTACGATGAATACAGCCGCCCTTATGCCGGTCCTTACTATTGGAGAGTGCGCGCCCTTGACAAAGATAAAAATCCTATTGGTACGTGGTCAAATTCTGAAAAATTTATCGTCGAAGATTTTACAAAAGGAGTAACCACGGCAATTTTAGGCGACAGTGTTGCTCATGGCGGCGGCGCAGTTTCATATTCTCCACGAGCTCTGGAATATTCCTACGCAACTTATATTGATTTTCCAATACTTAACCTTAGCCGGAGTGGAGACACGGCTAAAACTTCATTACAGCGCGTGTACAGCGACGTTTTGCCTTTCCACCCAAAAAATCTGATTATTTCTACCGGCACAAATTGTCTACGCGACGCCAGTATTTCTTCCCAAAATGTTATCGAAGATTTTAAGGAAATTGAAAAGTTTTGCCTTGAAAATAATATTCGCCCAATTTTTTTAACTCTAATGCCGATTAATCCTGAAAATATTTTTTACATTTTCCGCACTGAAACAGATCCTAATTGGCACGAAAAATTAATTGAAATAAATGATTTTATAAAGCACAGGGAATTTTACATTGATATTGAGCCGTACTTTTATGACGCTGAAGGAAAAATGAGTAACACTTTTGCTATTGACGGAATGCATCCGGATATTCGCGGCAAAATGTTAATTGGTGAAATTATTAATCTGAATCGTCATTTGTTCAAAGATTAGGAGCGGGAAAAATGAAACGTCTGTCAATCACAAGAAAAATTTTAATTTCGTATGTTTTATTGGTTGTAGTAGTGGCGGCGTTGTCAGTCATAATGATTTTACCAAAACAAATTCAAGAAATGAATACCAACTTAGAAAATTCCCTGTCAAGAATGGCGTATATTTTGGCGTATGATATTGAAGTAAAAGCCGCGCTTGAAGATGGCGGCTGTTCAGAGTGCTTAAAAAAAAGAATTGACGGCATTGCACACATTACAAAAAACACTATCGATTATATTGTAATTGCAAATACAGAAAATGTTAGATTGTATCACCCGGATAAATATCTGATAGGAAAAAAATTTGTTGGTGGAGACGAAGTTGACGCGCTTAACGGCGTCCGTGATGAATACGTTACAACTTTTAAAGGACACCCTGATATTCAAAAACGCGCCTTTCATTCCGTGCGAAATGACGAAGGAAAAGTTATTGGATTTGTTATGGCGAGTACTTCGACAAAAAATATTGAACTTCACAAGCGGGAAATTGTAGCAAGCGCGTTTGGATTTTTGACAATTTCACTTGCTACTGGATTATTTTTGGCGTATGGAATTTCTACCAGTATTCGGCGGATTTTGCTGGGCTACGATCCTACAACTTTTGCGCAAATGTATCTTCAGCGCGAAGAAATTTTGGACAAACTCAACGAGGGGATTTTTGTTGTCAACGAAAAACAAAAAATAATTTATAAAAATTTACCGGCAAAATCTTATATTAAAGAAAATTTTTTGTCTGACAGTTCGCCAATTTACGCCGGCTCCTCCAAGTGTTTCAATTCAAATTTAATAATTCCGTGGTCAATGATTGAACTTGAAGATAAATCTTTTTTGGTAAGTATGGTACCGTTGCGCCCGCTTGAAAATCTTGACGCGGTTATGGTAATTCTGCGCAATCGAACTGAATTTGTAAATCTAACGGAACAACTTACCGGCTTAAATCACATAATCGACGCCCTGCGCGCCAATACTCACGAATTTAGAAATAAAATGCACATAATTTCCGGCTTGTTGCAACTCGGCGAAAATGAACAAGCTATAGAATTTATCAGCGAAGAAGGCTCCGATAAACACGGACAAAATATTTTGCGGCTGATTCAAGATAAAACCATTGCCGCGCTTTTACTCGGAAAGGCTAACCGCGCCGCCGAATTGAATATTGATTTTGAACTTCGCAGAGATAGTAATTTGCCGGAAAAAAATTCTTTTCTTTCGACGCGGGAGCTTGCATTAATTATTGGAAATTTGATTGAAAATTCTTTTGAGGCAACAGCTGAAAAAAAAGGAGCGCGGCAAGTTGAAATTTTTATTGGGGTAAATTCGCAGGGCTTAACAATTATTGTTGACGATACGGGCTGCGGAATGACTGAAGATGAAATTCGCCAAGTTTCAGCCGGCGGTTATACTACAAAAGGCGCAGGGCACGGCTACGGAATGAAATTAATTCGTGAAGTTGTCGATAGGCACAAAGGATTTTTGCAAATTGATTCTGAACCAAAAACCGGCACTTCAATTACTGTTAATATTAATTCTGAAGAAAAATTTTAATTAAATTTCAAGGGCAAAAATTTTTTTCAAATTGATTATAAACTGAAGATGAAATTCGCCAAGTTTCCGCCGGCGGTTACACTACAAAAGGCGCGGGGCACGGCTACGGAATGAAATTAATTCGTGAAGTTGTCGACAGGCACAAAGGATTTTTGCAAATTGATTCTGAACCAAAAACCGGCACTTCAATTACTGTTAATATTAATTCTGAAGAAAAATTTTAGTTAAATTTCAAGGGCAAAAATTTTTTGCAAAATTATTAAAAAAAATTATCGATATTAATTTTGAAGGATTTTTATTTATTGACAAGGTCTATCTGAAATTATAAAATGATTATGGCTAAATAGGACGTGATTTGTTTCAAGGAGGTGTGAACGATGCCAAGTGTTAATTCTGTAGTAAATCAAGCCAGTATGGTTGCCCATTTATCAACCAAATTTTTTAATGGCGATAGAGTGGCGGCGAATAATTCGTTGCTAGTCGGTCCGGGTTACAATGGAGCTTTCAATTTTATAAATTCAGATTTTGGCGGTCAACCGGCGATAACTAATCTTGTTGAAAATTATACAAATAATCGACAATCTTTCGCCGAAAACTTCAAAGAAAATCTAGATTCTCTGCAAGAATCTTCAGACAAAGTCAAAGAAACTGCCGATACTGAAACTCATGAAACTGCTGAAGTTGCAGATGCTGACAACGACCAAAATACCGGCGCGGCTCTTTCCACTTTGGGAGAATTCGCCGCAGGAAATATCCCTCCGGAATTGAGAAATCTTGCAAATATCCCAATAAAACCGCCGGATAATTCCAGACCGGAACCACCAACTCAAAATACTCTTCAAAATTTTGCTGAAAATTATCTTACTGCCGAAAATGTTAATCCTAATCAAACTACTACTACTCAACCTACAAATGAAGATAGCCGCGTTACTGACGTTAAAAATTTAGTGCGTGACTTTAATGCAACTAAATCTTATCTTGATGAAAATCGCGGCGTTTCCAGCCGAATGGCGGCTCTTGCTGACAATTTCGGCAACAATCAAAATCTTAATCAATCCCTTAATGAAATTGGAATTTCGGTTAATGCTCAAGGTTTTCTTTCTCTTAATGAATCTATTTTTAATGCCGCGTTAAGCAATGATTCTGACAGCGTCAATTCAGCCTTAGGCAGTGAAGGGCTTGCAGGGCAACTTGATAGAAATATTGATTTAGCGAATTTTCAAGGCGACAGGCTTTTCACTTCGATTTTAGATTTTGCCAATAAAAATCCTCAAGATGAATCTGAATCTTTATACTCGAATAGTGCAAATTACGCCACAGAAAACACTCCACGCCTTTTTGCTATGTTCACTTGATTTTAGATTTTTAATTTTTGCGCGCCGCTCAAATTAGGCGGCGTTTTTTTCTTTTGAAGGGAGATTTTTATGTTAGAAGAAGTTTTGGACGAATTTAAAAAATTGGCGGCAATTCCTCGCCCTTCCAAACACGAAGAAAAAGTTAGTAATTTTTTGTGCGATTATTTAAAATCTTACGGCTTTAAAGTTATTCAAGATGAAGTAAAAAATATTATTGCCGAAATTCCCGCAACGTCCGGCAAAGAAAATTTTCCACGTACAATTTTGCAAGCGCATATGGATATGGTCTGCGTTGCTGAAGAAAATTACCCTTTTAACCCGCTTGAGGATTCTATAAAATTAATTCGCAGTGAAGATTTTTTGACGGCTGAATGTACAAGTTTAGGCGCAGATGACGGGATGGGAATTGCTGAAATTTTGTACATTGTCAAAAATCAAAAAAATTTTTCGCACGGTCCAATCAGAATTATTTTCACGGTTGATGAAGAACAGGGAATGACGGGCGCAAATAATCTTGATAAAAAATACCTTGCCGACGCTAAATTTTTTATTAACTGCGATTCTGAAGATTATGATGAAATTGTTGTTGGAAGTGCTGGAAGTATTCACGTTGACTTTAGCAAAAAAATTAATTATACTGCGCCGAAATTTTCCAACGCCTTCAAAATTAAATTTGGCGGCTTGCACGGCGGACATTCCGGAATTGAAATTTCTAAAAACTATGTCAACGCCATTAAAATTGCCGGTAAATTTTTGAACCAGAAAAATTTTCAGCTTGCTAAGATTGACGGCGGCGCGGCTCCAAATGTCATTCCCGCTGACGCTGAATTTATTATCGTTACAGATTTATCTTTGGAAAAAATTTCTGCCTATGCTGAAGATTTTAAAAAAATTTACATAGAATCGGAGCCAAATTTTAAAATTGAAATTGAGGCTGTACAAATTCCGGAAAAAGTTTTTAGCGATACTGATTTTGAAAAACTTATCGCTTTAATTTTGACTGTGCATAGCGGCGTTTATTCAATGAATGATGATATGGTTAGAACTTCGGCAAATATTGGAATTATTCGCACGGCTGAAAGTCTTGATATAAATATTTTGGCGCGTTCAAATGTTTCTGCGTTGCTTGATGATTTTGCTGACATTTTCGCGCAGGTTGCAAAACTTACAGATTTTGAAGTTAAATTCGGTACGCCGACGCCTGTTTGGAATTTTAATTCTAAAAATCGCCTTGTTAAAATTATGGCTGAAATTTTTGAAAGTCAAAATAATTTTGCGCCAAAAATTCATACAATACACGCGGGGCTGGAATGCAGTTTTTTTGCCGTAAAAAATCCGAATTTAGATATTGTTTCAATCGGTACGACAAACGAATTTATTCACAGCCCAAAAGAACGCTTGCACTTAAAAACCATTGAGCCGCAAGTTAATTTGATTATCGAAACTTTGAAAAAAATTGCTGAATAAATTTTACAAATTATTGAAACTAAAAAAGCCGCCAACACTTGAGATGACGGCTTTTTTTATTTTTAAAATCTTGAGGTACTTGTAAAAGTGTCAAGAAATTTTTCAACTTGTTCAGATTTATACAAACCGGTTTTACACCAAATGGCAAAATGTTCGCAGTTGTCGAAAAGCAAATTATAGCCGCGCTCTCCAATTTTACTGCGGGCGCGTTCAACAGTTTCTGCAGGCGAATATAATTTTCCGTCTTCACTGTTCAGGAAAGAATAAATATCATAGACAATTTTCAGCAAGTCGAAAATTCCAAAATGACTTGGAGCAACTGCGCCAAAAGTCGGTTCAGCTAAAATTTCTGAAGTGCGCTTGCCTTTTTCGTTAAAATTGCAAATGTAGCAATTTGTATCTTCGCCCAAAAATCTTTCAATGGAAGTTTCATTAATCACGCCGTCCAGCGGGTCAAATTCCGCTTTTACGTAGTGGATAACTTTCCTATTGCCGGAATAAATTCCAAAATGCCTGTAGCCTAAATTTCTTTCAACAAAAATTACGTCGCCGAATTTAACTTTTGCCATTTTTCAAAATTAACCTTGAGGAGCAATTTTGGTACGGAGGGAGCGGCTGCCGTCTTTATTTTCGATAACAACAATACCTTTGATAGGATTGTGAGTAGCGGCGTCCATAGTGATTGTACCTGTACCAACTTTTAAATCTTTGATAGTTTCGATATTGTCACGGATTTTTTCTGAATTAGTGCCGCCGCGTTGAATTGCATCGACGAGCATTTTTCCGGAGTCATAACCGAGCGCGGCAAAAACGTTAGGATCTTCGTTGTATTCGCCTTTGTAAGCGTTGAGGAAAGCTTGAACGTCTTCATCGCCTTCAAAATAATGTGTGCAGAAGAAAGTATTGTTGAGGGAATCTTTACCGGCAATGTCAACAACTTTTGAATCGTCCCAGCCGTCAGTGCCGAGAATTGCTGAAGTTATACCGAGTTCACGTGCTTGCTTTACGATTTTTCCAACTTCTTCATAATAAGCGGGAACAAAAATTACATCGGCGTTAGCAGTTTGAATTTTGGTAAGTGCGGCTTTAAAATCTTGATCTTTTGCAAGGAAAGCCTCTTCCATTACAACTTGTCCGCCTTCAGACTCAAATTTTTCTTTAAAGACTTTTCCGAGACTTTTTGAATAATCGGAGCTTGAATCAAGATAAAGTACGGCGGTTTTTGCGTTTAAATCTTTTGCGGCAAATTCAGCCATAACTTCGCCCTGTTGAGGGTCGATAAAGCAACTGCGGAAAATGAAAGGTTTAACCGCGCCATTTTCAACCGTAACATCGGGATTAGTGGCGGCAGGAGCGATAACTGAAACTTTGTTATCAGTAGCCACTTGAGATTCTGCGATAACATTTGCGGTTACAGCCGGTCCAACGAGTGCAACAACTTTATCATCAGAAATTAATTTAGTAGCCGCGTTGACTGATTCTGCGGAGTCAGATTTATTATCAGCCTCAACGATTTTAATTTTTTTACCGTTAATACCGCCCGCGTCATTAACTTCTTTGATAGCGAGTCTGAAACCTTTAGCGGCGTTTGAGCCGTATTGTGCAACGTTGCCTGTCAATTCAAAATTTGAACCGACAACAATTTCATCGCCTGTGGCTGCATTATCACCGCCGCCGGAATTATCGCCACCGCAACCGGTAAATATTGAACAAGCCAAAATTCCACCTGCCATTAAAGCGGCAAGTCTAAATTTTTTCTTCCAAAAAAGCACTTAAAATACATCTCCCATACAATTCAAATTACCCGCGTATTTTACAATTTTTAACTTTGATAGTCAATTTCTTTCTTAAATTCGTCGCGCAGATTTTTTTATTACTTGAAAAATTTTAGTAGAAGTCAACTGCCGACAGAATAATTTTTTCTGAGTTTTACTTGCAAATAAAAACTTAAAGCGGCTTTAAATTTTAAGTTCGTCGCGCAGGTTTTAAATTTGTAGAATCGTATAATTGATTTTAAGTATAACTTCCAAAAAGTTTAAAGTTATACCCACTTTGCGAATAAGAGGACGTGCGGAATTTTTTATTTTTAAAATTTTTTTGTGCTAGGATTTGTTTACAAAGTTTTAAAAATTAACAAGTCGGCATTTCTTTTTGGCGCAAAAAGAAACGCCTAGCAAAGAAAAACATTCGCCCGCCTGCGTTTTTCGCGT
>FLNY01000024.1_pt1 | contig 42886 bp, 27 predicted proteins | sample 1140381 | NCBI WGS metagenome assembly FLNY01 (sample SAMEA3878172, study PRJEB12797) | bioreactor metagenome | biome: Moose rumen | place: Sweden | collected 2011-10 | reverse complement strand
GCAGAATGACCGTAAATAAAAGGCAAGACGGGGAAATATGGGGATGTTCAGTTTTAGGCTGAATGCAAATTTGGGAGGAATAAAGAAGTAGTTAGGTTTCTTATCCGGACTCGGCTTTGCCGCTTCGCTCGTCGAAGAACCCGCGAGACGGTCTTGGAAGCCAGTTAAACTTCGTTAATCGGATAAGCAATATGGGGCATAACGAAGAACCTCTCACCACCCGTTTCTGATTCCGCAAACTGCTATATTTTGCATAGTGACAGAACCAGGAAAAGATAGTAGTTTTGCAGCCGGAATTATAAACAAGTAAGAAGGGAAGAGTCCTCGATGTTGATAATATCGTGGAGAGTACCATGTGCAGAAGCACATTTTCGGTATTGTTCTACGTGAACAGAAATAAGGAGAAGATAAGACCAGACTTATGAGCGACAAGAGTGATTTCAACACTGAAAGAGATGAGCCACGGAAAACGTTGTTTGGAGTGGAAGCAAGGTTGTGTTTTCGTAACCCGAAAACTTCCTTACTCCACACTTCAAAGAGTCACATGGAGGGGAATCCGCTCCCGATGGTCGCAGAAATATGAGTTCGACTACTTTAGCGAGAAGACACAGATAACAATGTATAAGCCTTATTGCAATTTTGAAAGGACGAGACCAAATTCCTTGTCCTTTTTTGCATTTTACGTTGATTTATATGAAAACATTTGTTTTCTTGATACTAATTTACTATATTTGCACACGAAACGCCTATAAAAAAGATTCCTACTAAATGAAGGAATATACCCATTATAACCGCATCAAGTCAGTCTTGGCAGAGAAAAATAAGACCGGAACGTGGCTATCCGAACAGATGGGACGAAACTTTGGTACTGTCTCACGATGGATGACAAACAAGGTACAGCCGTCGATTGAACAACTTTATGAGATTGCTAAACATCTTGATGTGGATGTGAGGGAATTGTTGGTGGCATCAATAGTAAAAAGGTATGGCTACAAATAAAAACGCACAATTACGGTATCAGATACTGGATAGATGCTTCAGTAATTTCCAGAAACGATACGAGATAGATGATTTGCTGGATGAAGTCAACGAACATTTGCTTGACATATTTGGCACTACAGTAAGCACTCGCCAGATACGTGAAGATATAAAGTACATGCGTGACCGCGTTTCATTCAATGCTCCCATTGTTGCCTATCCTTACGATGGCAAGAAGTGCTATTATCGCTATTCTGACCGAAATTTCTCCATCTACAACAACGAGTTGTCTGTAGCAGACCTCAACAAACTACAGTCCACGATAGACATGTTAACCCGTTTCAGGGGCATTACCTCCAATGTCTGGCTTGAAGAAGTCATATCCAATTTAGAATACCGTTTTGGTCTGAAGGCAAATGCAGAACATCTTGTATCCTTCGAGCAGAATGAGCAACTGAAGGGTATTGAGCACTTGGCTGACATCATTGATGCAACAATAAACCATCAGACACAGGAAATTGTCTATCTGACTTTCAGAGGCAAAGAGATACAGATGACCATCCATCCATATTATGTCAAGCAGTATAATGGTCGCTGGTTTCTGTATGGGCTGAATGATGAACGTAATGAAATCAGCAATCTGGCACTCGACAGGATTCAGAGTTACAAGATGTCGGAGATACCTTTTAAGAAGAACGAGCAAATTGATTTCTCTACATATTTCGATGATGTCATGGGAGCCACCATACCAAGCGAAGATGTGGCGAAAGAGACCATTGGTTTGCAATTCTCTGCCAATCGCTATCCTTACGTTGTGTCCAAGCCTATTCACAAGTCACAGAAAGTCGTTGATGAATCAAACTGCGTAGTGGAAATTGAAGTTCGTCCCACAAGGGAACTTGACCAACAGCTATTTTCCTTCATTCCTGACGTTGAAGTGCTCTATCCTGAGTGGTACAGGCAGCGAATAATGGAAAAAATCGAGGAAAACTTAAAAAAATATTTGTCTATGCAGAAAGGCTGCACAGATGAATCCTACCTTTGCACCTGAAAAAAGAATTAATAATATGAAAATAGCAGAATTTAGCAAGAAGTTTAAGGGGAATGAGAATCTCCTCATCGCGATTGAAGCTTTATTCATCAACAGAGGCGCGAAGAAAACAACGTCTATGGTACACCTTGAAATGTCTGTAACTAAAGACTATACTCCCTTGCTTAATGTGATAGATAAAGAAATGAAAAAAAGCATGTCCATGGTTTTTGCATTGCCAAGCTCGTTTTTGTCAGAAGAAAAGGCAAGAAATATTAGGCAAGAACTTATTAAACGGGATTTGCTTGATACAGTCGTAGTCATTCCCTCGTACTGGTTAGACAATGCGAATGAAGATATCGCTTTGCTGTACCTAAATACTGTCAATCGTCAAAAGGGAATCGTGAAGTTTGTTGATGTCACTTATGACAGTGGTAGCGATATTGGCCCTAATGGAAGAAGCGTTGCAAATCTTATCTTATGTGACGCTTTCCCTGATTTGGAAAACCTACCCATAGTGATAGATGAAGAACAAATGGATTTACTCCAAGAATATTTTGATGAGTTTATTTATGTGGCAGGACACTACGAAATCAGGAATAAAGAATATTCTTTGGCTCCCTACAAATATATAAAACGTATTCCGTCTTATGATGGGTATGTTTTATGTGAGTTGTGTGATATATGGGATACTGCTAAGGTAAAGAACGCTAAAGGCAGAATAATTCATGATTATGACTTGAAAGACTCTGCATCTCACTATGACATAGACTTATCAAACATAGAAACCTCTGAAGAAACAGGTGATTTCTATACTCTTAATGGTATTTTTATCCTTGTTGCACAAACAGGAAAACTACGTCCGAGTATAGTTGACACAAAAGGACACGCCATATATGTTCCTTGTGAGGAAATAACAGCAATAAACATTGATAAAGATGATTTGCTCTGTGATTATGTCATAAGTGAATTGCGAAAGCCATATGTTACACTGCAACTTGATAAATGGAGAAAAGGATTTGTTTCTTATCTTCGCATTCATATACCAAAAGATACAGATGACAAATCATCAATAGAGTTGCAAAGAGAGTCTTTCGTTCAAAACAAATTTCAAGATGTCTGCGAATACTGCACACACCCTGATTTGCTCTACTTAATGGCAGAGCTTGGAAGAGAGGAAATAAAGAAAGATACAAGTGTACCTAATAAGGTAAGAAATGTAATGGAAAACTATGTATTACCATTGCTGTTGAAAAAAGGAATAAGCCCAGCAAAAAAGGAAAGTGATGATAAAGGACCTAATCCTAAAACAAACATCGCTGGATATAGCAAGGCACTCCCCAATGATACTCCTGCATATATTAAAGGGGGATTTTATACAATTTCTTTTCTTGCTCCTGAAGGCTCTCACGATTATGATGGTGCAAATATTCAAAAACTAATTAGGACCGAAGGCGTTTCTCCATATCTTACAACCTCTCTTGTCTATGATTTGATAAATATAATCGTGTGGTGTAAGCAATTTGAAAACAAAAAGATATAACTATATTGCATAATGATGAACAGAGATTTTTTTCAGGCCCAAGGCTTCGAGGGATTCAAGACTGTGGGCGAGTTGATGGATGGAGCAAGGGCACGGATCCCTGCACAGATGGGTGTTTATGTTGTGCTTCGGGAAAGCAAGTCGGAGCCACAGTTCTTGTCAGAGGGTTCAGGAGGGCACTTTAAAGGCCAAGATCCAAATGTGTCTTTGTCAGAGTTGAAAGATAATTGGGTGGAAGGTACACCTGTTGTTTACATAGGTAAGGCTGGTGGAGCAGGTAGTACCGCTACGCTCAATAAACGTTTAGGACAATATTTACGTTTCGGGCAGGGAGCCAATGTAGGCCATTGGGGAGGACGTTACATTTGGCAGTTGGTCGACTCAAGAGATTTAGTCGTATGCTGGAAAACGTTAACAGATGACGATCCAAGAGAGGTGGAACGCCAAATGATTACGGAGTTTAAAGCCGGTCATGCAGGTAAAAGGCCCTTTGCAAACTTGATGGACTAATTTTCAGGGGAATGGTAGTATCATTGCTACCATTCCCTATTCTAACAAAATTACTTATTAATATGGAATCTCAAATTAAAACAGTAAATCGAAACATCGCCAAAAGCGAGAAATGTAGATGCAAATACGGCAAGCCTATCAGATTCAACATATTGCAATTAAACATAACCTATAATGGCGAGACCTCAAGTTATCAAATTGAAGCCAAACATCTATCACCAGATAAAGACTCTATTTATTTCTATCCTTCTATAAAGAACGGGCAATTGGAAATACAATGGAATGAGGAAGTTGCTGATTATATTCACAAGATATAGGTAGTGAAGCAACCGCATTTGTTATATAAGACTGATATCACTATCATTGTTCTATTCTTCGTCCTCTATATGATTGGCTACGCCTGGCTGATTGAACCAAAGAAAGAGACGACAAAGAAAACGAAGAAGAATACAATGATGCAACGACCGAAAAGACGGCAGACGGAGAAACGGCAACCCAAATCTCTGTCTGCTGACTGGTCGTTGGATTTAGGAAAATACTTCTACACCATCGACATTGCCCCTGGCTATGAAATGGAAGATGAAGAGTATGAGGTCGTTGGCAAATCTGGTGGCAATCTGATCGTCAGAAAGCATCATGACTGGCCAGACATCAGCGGACACTTTGAATGGTATTGCAATGAGAAACTATCCACTACCCAACAGATGTTTGACTATGTGGTTGCTGAAATAGTAGAAACGAAAGCAATTGAGCAGGTAAGTGATAGCCTTTATAAGGGAGTATCCGACATTATTGACAATGCACGGCAAGAGGTTGTCGTATATGTAAACAAACATTCTGACTTGATGTTCTGGCATATAGGCCATTATATCAATGCTTAGAGCGTCAGAAACGTTTCACAATTGATGGCACAGACTATTATCTTGATTTGCTTTTCTATCATCGAAAGTTGAAGTGCCTGGTCGCTATTGACCTTTTTCTTTTGTGTTCCCGAGTGCATAGTAAGTTCGGTGAAGCCAAAATTATGAGAAAAACGCAACACAGCAAAGAGAAAAGGTGAATATCTGTTTGTTAAGTATTAGAAATTCTCAACTTCCAATCCTTTTTCTTTTCTTGATATTTGGCGGAATGGGAAAAGTTTAGTAACTTTGCAGTCAAATGCGATAACCGTAAATGATACAAACACTAATAATACCCTCTCTGGCGTTTGCCATAGCATTAGTACTGAGCATATATATATTGCCGCGTATGATGGTGGTAAGCGTGAAGAATACATGGGATCGTAAAGGCGACGAACTTGATAAGCAGGGTGTTCGCATATATCAGATAGCAGGATTGTCGGTATTGCCGATAGTACTGCTGGCATTGTGTGCGTCATTACTGATACCAATGGTGATGCCGTGGCCGTTGGCGGCAAAGTCATGCATTTCAATGGTGCCGCGTGTGTTCTCTCTAATCACAGGGGCTTTAATATTATACCTTGTGGGGTTGAAATTCGATATCCACGGTGCATCCTTGGGCATACGCATGACGGCCATTCTTCTTGCATCGTGCGTCTTTGCCGTGTCGGATATGTCGATAAAAAACCTTCACGGACTCTTCGGACTGTATGAGATACCGATGTGGGCGGCAGCACCGCTTACGGTGTTTACGGCGTTTGTAATCATAGGCGTGTTTCGTTTGCTTGATGGATTTGACAGCCTTGTCAGCGCAGTGGGACTTATCACGCTGCTTCTGTTCATCCCCATCGTCACTTGTTCCAACCGCATTACCCCTATGCTTATCATGGCTGCGTTGCTTGGAGTGATTACGCCTTATTGGGTGATAAAGACATTCTGGAAGCGTTGGGAGCATTGCTCTATGGGTAACTCAGGCAGTTACATACTTGGATTTTTCGTGGCTTATGTATTCATTGTTATCTGCCGTGGTTCGGGTGGAGAATATAAGCCTGGAGCCATGATGGTGGCATTGTCGGTGCTCTTGTTCCCTGTGCTCGATATAGTCAGGGTGCTTGGTAGCCGATTGCATGACGGACGTGAGGTCTTTACGCAAGACCGCAACCAAATCAACAACAAACTCTACCGTACGGGCATTACACGTTATGGCGTAGCCGCGTCGCTTGCCATCATTCCGCTGATATTCGCATTGATGACTTATACGTTGGTGAAACTCGGTGTTGCGCCTACGCTGATATTCGTAGCTGATATATTGCTGTGGTTTGTGATACACTGGGTGCTCAACTGGCGCATACGCGCATATGAGTCAAGCAGTCATCGGCTTGCATGGAACAAGGAGTATGGTGAAGAAGCATGGAATGCAGCCGTGCCGCGTGAAGTGCTGGAAAAGAAGATACGCACCTTCGGCACTATGGGCCTGCCTTCTAATATGGTGGAGAGGGATGCTATGGCTTTTATTCCTGATGGTATGACAGCGTTGGAAAGAGGACTGAAACGTGGTGTGGATATGCTGATTTCAGCGTTATGTATCATCGTGTTCTCACCGCTTTTCCTGCTCAGCTATATACTGATAAAGATGGATGATGGAGGCCCTGCCATCTATTCGCAGGAGCGAATAGGCAGATTTGGTCGTCCTTTCCGTATATATAAGTATCGCAGTATGCGTCTTGATGCTGAGGCTATGGGACCGCAGCTCAGTCATAAGGGTGGCGATGATGACCCGCGACTGACGAAGATAGGACGTTTCCTGCGCAGGCATCACCTTGACGAACTTCCACAGTTGTGGAATGTCCTGTGTGGTGATATGGCATTTGTGGGCTATAGGCCAGAGCGTAAGTTCTTCATTGACCAAATAATGCAGCACGACCCTCGATATGCTTTCCTGTATCAGATACGTCCGGGTGTTACGTCGTATGCCACACTGTACAATGGCTACACAGATACTATGGAGAAGATGCTGCGTCGGCTTGAACTCGACCTCTATTATCTGAGGCATCGTTCTTTCTGGTTTGATATAAAGGTGCTGGTACTGACCTTTGGCAGCATCGTGTTTGGTAAGAAGTTCTGACGGCAAATGCTATGGCGGAAAAGATACTAATAACCGGTGCATCGGGATTTATAGGCTCATTCATCGTGGAGGAGGCTCTGCGCAAAGGCATGGAGGTATGGGCGGCCGTGAGGCAGGGCAGTAGTCTGCGCTATCTTCAGGATGAACGTATAAACATGGTGGAACTTAATCTCGCTGATAAGGAGCAGATGGTACGTATGCTCTGCGATGTGCAGTTTGATTATGTAGTACACGCTGCAGGAGCAACAAAAGCCTTGCACCGCGAGGATTTCTATGCTGTGAACACCAAAGGCACGAGGAATATTGTTGAAGCTCTGCAACAGACGCAACATTCGATGAAACGGTTTGTTTTTATAAGTAGCCTTAGCGTGATGGGAGCTGTGCGTGAGGCAGAACCGCATACGGATATACTTGATAGCGATATGCCGCAGCCCAATACCAACTATGCACGGAGCAAACTCGCAGCGGAAGAATGGCTGCATGAACAGTGTAAACTGCCGTTTACCATACTGCGTCCTACTGGTGTGTATGGCCCGCGCGAGAAAGATTATATGTTGATGGCAGACACGATACGCAAGGGAATAGATACTGCGGTGGGATATAAACGTCAGGACCTTACATTCATATTTGTTAAAGACCTCGTACGTGCCGTGTTGCAATCGATGAAATCGGAGAAAACAATAGGCAAGGCATATTTCCTGAGTGATGGCAAGGTATATAGTTCGCGCGATTTCAGTGATTTGATTATCGATGAATTGGAGAAAAAGTATGTCTTGCGCCTTACGCTACCGTTGTGGCTACTGCGATGCGTTTGCGCAGTGAGTGATTGCTGGATGCACTTGACAGGCAAACTCTCAACACTCAATAACGACCATTATAATATGCTAAGTCAACGCAACTGGCGGTGTGACATCATGCCGTCGCAACGAGATTTTGGCTATTCTCCGCAGTGGTCTTTGCGGCAAGGCGTACATTCTATGTTGTATGAAAGGTGATATGAGTAATAAGAAAAAAATAATACTCCACGGATTTACCGCTGCTGAAGTGGCTCAGTTCATCTATGCAGCGTTCACTGTTCTTTTGATATTGCTTACGTGGTCGAACGTAGGCGATGCAGCGTCATTATTGCTGACAAGGGCGATGGCTCTCGGTGGTACGCTTCTCCTGTGGCTTGTGTATCAGTTGTGGCCGGTCAAGGCAGTGATGCTCTGTAGGGTGGCTTACATGCTTTTCTTGCTTGGAGTATGGTATCCCGATACTTACGAATTAAATCATCAGTTTGGAAGCTACGACCATCTGTTTGCTTCGGCAGATCAATCGCTTTTTGGCTTTCAGCCTGCTGCTGTGTTTTCGCAGACATTCTCTTCGCCTATTGTGTCTGAATTGATGTATATGGGCTACGTGTCCTATTATCTTTTCTTCATATTGACGATAGGATGGGTGTTTTTTAAGGATTATAAGCAGTTAGACCGCGTGATGCTGATTGTATTCGGAGGCTTCTTCCTGTGCTATGTGGTGTATGACTTGTTACCTGTAACAGGACCGCAATACTATTACCTTGCGGTTGGTATGGATAATATAATGCAAGGCAACTTCCCTGATATAAACCTCTTTTTCTCCCATTCCACCGAGTGCTTGAAGTCTCCAGGATGGCAAGACGGACTGTTTTATCAGTTTTGCCAGATGGCACACCAGACAGGTGAGCGTCCTACGGCTGCGTTTCCGTCGAGCCATGTGGCCATTGCAACACTCGTTATGATGATTTGCCTAAAGATGAGATTGAGGATATTGGCGCTGTTTCTTTTAGTGCCTTATGTGTTCCTGTGTTTCTCCACCGTATATATATATGCTCATTATGCCGTGGATTCTATAGCTGGTTTCTTCGTTGGAATCGCACTTTTCTATATCTTTGGCGGCGGGAAACTTGCCAGATTGGCGAAATGAAATAAAGAATTGCCACGAATTGTGTTTTAATTTTTCTTCAAATTAAGATACAATTCGTAGCAATTCGTTTTTTGTTAAGTTTTGCGTTTGCGTCAGTTTGTTTTCAAACTGCGCCCACGGGAGGATTATTTTCTTCCGAAGTCAGCGGGTATTTCGCCCCATTCTTTCGTGTTCCACTTAACGATAGGTGTGCGGTAGTCATGCTTGCGTAGCCATTGCTCTGCTCTGCCTACGAGCTCAAGAGCCTTCTCTGTCTCGGGTGTTCTCGTTAACTTCGTTCTGCACGTACACTTGCTTACCCAGGACTGTGCGCTTATCGAGTCGCTATATATGGTATAACCCGTAAAGCCGTACTGCTCCATGAGTGCCAGAGCGTGGACTATAGCGAGAAACTCGCCAATATTGTTAGTGCCTTGGATTGGCCCGAAGTGAAACATTTGGCGACCAGTGGCAAGGTCAACGCCGCGATACTCCATCGGTCCGGGGTTACCCAGACAAGAAGCATCCACCGCCCATGCGTGAGTCAGTTCTTGATTCATGGCCTTACATTCTCTCTGGTACTTCAATGCCGAGCAGTGCCATAGCGTTCTTTATGGTCTTTGCAACATTCTGTGCAAGCATCAAGCGGAACTGCTTCTGCTCCATGGTATCGGCGCTGAGGATTGAGTAGTCGTGGTAGAACTGGTTGAAGGCCTTCGTGAGCTCGTAACAGTAGTTGGCAATGCCCGACGGACTATAGTCTTTGCCGGCCTGTGCCACTGCAGCACCGTATTCGCTAATCTTCTGTATCAGTTCGATTTCCTTCTGCTCAGGAGCGAACCCACTGGCAATAGCAGCGTTGATGCCCTCGGATGCAGCCTTGCGCATGATAGAGCGTATGCGTGCGTAGGTATATTGAATGAAAGGACCTGTGTTTCCGTTGAAATCGATAGATTCCTCAGGATTGAACAACATATTCTTTCTTGCATCAACCTTCAGTATGAAATATTTCAGTGCGCCCATGCCTACGATGCGTGCTATCTCCTGCTTCTCCTTCTCGTCCATGTCGTTGTTTTTGCCCAATTCATCGCTCGTCTTGCGTGCATCTGCTATCATTGCGGCGATTAAATCGTCGGCATCGACCACGGTGCCTTCGCGGCTTTTCATCTTTCCGTTAGGTAACTCCACCATGCCGTAGGAGAAATGGACTAAGTCCTTGCCCCATTTAAAGCCCAGTTTGTCAAGCAATATCGACAGTACCTGGAAGTGATACTCCTGCTCGTTGCCTACTACGTAAATCATCTGGTCAATAGGGAAGTCCTGGAAACGGAGTTTGGCTGTGCCGATGTCCTGCGTCATATATACCGACGTGCCGTCAGAGCGCAGCAGCAACTTCTCGTCAAGTCCCTCCTTGGTGAGGTCAGCCCATACTGAATTGTCCTCCCTGCGGTAGAAGAACCCTTTCTCAAGTCCTTCCTCTACCTTCTCCTTACCCTCAAGATAGGTGTCGCTTTCGTAGTAAATCTTGTCGAAACTTACGCCCAAGGCCTTATACGTCTCGTCGAAACCTGCATATACCCAGTCGTTCATCTTTTTCCAAAGCGCGCGAACCTCCGGGTCATTATTCTCCCATTTCACCAGCATCTCGTGGGCTTCCTTTATCAGTGGAGCCTCTTGCTTCGCCTTCTCTTCCTCCATTCCATCGGCCACGAGCTGCTTCACTTCCTCGCGGTAGTGCTTGTCGAAAGCCACGTAGTAATCGCCAATGAGGTGGTCTCCCTTCTTGCCGGAAGACTCAGGTGTCTCACCGTTGCCCCATTTCAGCCATGCCAGCATCGACTTGCAGATATGTATGCCGCGGTCGTTTACTATGTTGGTTTTCACCACCTTGTTGCCGTTGGCCTGCATGATTTGTGCCAGTGACCATCCCAGCAGATTGTTTCTTACGTGACCCAGATGCAGTGGCTTGTTGGTGTTAGGCGAAGAATACTCAATCATCACCAGCGGACTATTGTCAGTGGCTTGCTTCTCGCCGTAGTGTTCGTCGGCATCCATGCGGCAGAGCAGGTCAGTCCATGCTGTTGGTGCGATGCTGAGGTTGAGGAACCCCTTTACTACGTTGAAATCGCTGATTATTGGGCATTTCTCTTTCAGCCACTCGCCTATTTCCTGCGCCACGTCTTCTGGCTTCTTCTTTGCCATCTTGACGAAGGGGAACACCACGAGGGTGAGATTGCCTTCAAACTCGCTGCGTGTTTTCTGCAGCTGTGCCATTTTCTCGGGCACTTCCTGCCCATACAGTTCCTTGACGGCACTCAGTACTGATGATTGAATAGTCTTTTCCATTATATGATTGTCGTTTTAATGTGCAAAGTTACACTTTTTATATGGAATTTACGGGAAGTTAAGATAAATTAACACACCTTTCTTTATGAAAGTTGATAAAGTGGGTTCTATTAATTAGCTTTGTCAGATTTTCGAGTTTGTTTCGAGGGCAGAGTGTCAGCAGATGAGGGAGCATAGCGGGCTATGTGACCGAGGATGCTGATAGTATGCACCGAAAGAAAGTGAAAAGATGACAAAACGCCAACCCTCAATTTAAGTTTAATATTACGGTGGTAATTAATAGAACCCACTATAAATTTCTATACGCGCTTTGCGTGATAATCATAACGTGAATAAGGCATGGAAGAATAACATGACAGACCTTGAATTTTCGGGCGAGAGCGACGGTAAAATAATCGCATAGCGATTGGAGGGTAATCACTTAGCGATTGTGTGGTAATCGCATAGTGATTGGAGGGTAATAGCATAGCAATTATGAAGGAAATGCGTTGGGTTAAGAAAAATTAACGCGGAAACTCTTGCATTTCATATATTTATGTACTAATTTTGCATTTACTTTTGGTAAGAAACAAATGTAAAGGTGCGTTCTATTAGTTAGCGCTGTCAGATTTAGAATTTGTTTCAGAAAGAGAATATCACGAAAAACATAAAACCTATTTATATTATATATATAATAATAATAATGGAAAAGATAGGCATGAAATCTGTTATATCTACGCTGCGTGCCGTGGTGCTTGCAGCTGTGTTGTTGTGTGTTAATGCCGTGGCATTTGCCGAAAACGGAGAGTTTGACACGCCTGAGAGGGCTTTCTCCTGGTACTCCAAGGGACCGGGTTGTATGCACGTGGCGTGGAAGTTGTGTAATAACAGTCCGAAGCGCACATTCCATAATGGTGACGTAGTATTAACCGACGTAAAGACTGGTGAGGAGATAAAGTGCTTTTTCATCAACGAAATAAACAGTGGTTACGACGGCTATGTCGAGATGTCAATTAAAAACTATTTGGCAGACGAATCGCATGTTTTTATTACTAATGTGAGGAACAAGAACGGTCAGAAGGTATATCTGCCTGCAGAGCAGACAAAGTACCAGATAACAGCCAGCGGAAGCGGCACGTATGCTGACACCTATCTGGAGTTTGACTGGTATTTCCCTGTACGCTTCGCTGGACGCAAATTTCAAGTATCTGTGGTAGGTGACGCAAGTATCTGGCTTGATGGCACTGGCTATGCTAAATACGAAAAGAAGAACTTCGCCACGATGGAGTTTGACGAGATAAACTTGGACACCTACGATGCCATACCTGGCACGGAGGACGAGAACAAAGGCTCGTTGCGCATACCCGTATCATGTGACCGAGTGATGAATTATGCCGACGTGAGCATCAAGACGGCCAAGGGCTGGCGCGACATCGGTCGCACTACTTTTGATTCAAAGGCCTACAGCGGCTTTATCAAGCTACCCTCATACGAGGCGATAGACAGCGTAAAGACGGTTTTCAACGTGACTTCAGCATCATGGACCGACGTTACGGGCAATGCGCCTAAGAGCCTTGAAGGTGCAGTAACAAAGATTACAGGAGCCGTACAGACTATTCATGGCGTGAGGTTGCTGAAATCAGAGATGCTAAGAGACAACAGCGACATTCTGCATACAGGTGCCGTAAAATTGCAATGGCAAATAGGAGACGTAGGCAAGGATGATATTCTGGAAGGTGATATGTTTCAGGTACAACGCTCGCTGACAGGCAGAATTGAGGACTATAAGGACATAGCCTTGGTGCAGTTTGACAAGGACTCTCTGAACTATGAATATCTCGACACTACGCTCATTAGTGCGCTTGACACCACACTGATAGATAAGGCTCTGGGCATACCGCTGGTGCGCTACCGTGTGTTCCGTGCTGCAACGTCAGCACTGTGGGGAATGGAGCATAATCCCACCATGGCGTACACAATGCCACAAATGCCTACGCTTGACCTGCATAAGGTGGAGTATATAGAAGTGGAATGGGCTGACGAAGAGGAGCGTAAAGTAAAGGCCACATGGAGATATACTGATGAAAACAGCTCAGACCGCCTGCGTGTATGGGACGACCGTGCACAGATAAAGGTTATATACACCATGTATAACCGCGATAACAAAGAGGTTGGTACAGTGGAGCATATAGTCACGAAGGAAGAAGCAGAAAAGAAGACTGCCATCATGCAACTCAACCGCTCATGTGTGTATTATGAGTTCCGGATAGAGACAGTGTCAGGCACATCGCCGATAGGTAATGGCACGGGAAACATCTTCGTGCAACTGAAGACTTCCGATGACTGGAGTGCCTTTGCAAAGCGTGTAAACTCCGGTGAGTTACAGCTGAACGCCATATTATTTGGCGACATAAGCATTACTGAGCCTATAGCATATTATAAAGGAGTATTCAATGGCAATGGCTATAAGTTAAATTATAACTTTGCTGCTTCCCGAGGAGCCCTTTCACCATTCGCATTTCTTGCCGACGGGGCAGTGATATGCAATACTACATTTTCAGGCAAAACCAGTTCAAATGTTCAAAATGCGGCAGGTATCGCCTCAATTGTGGACGAAGGAGTGGTTTCCATTGAAAATTGCACTTCCAACATAGACGTTCATCAAGAAAATAATGCCTGGTATGCAAATACTTCAAACGGAGGACTTGTAGGCACAGTAAATAACAGTGCCAGTCTATTTATATCAAACAGTCTGTTCAACGGCTCATTCACCAACAACTATATAAACAATTCTGGCTATGGAGGATTTGTAGGTTTCAACGACAATTCAGCCTTCACGCTGGTTAGCAATAGCTATTTCGCTCCAACGAGAATTGATTACAAGGATGGTTTCTGGGGCACACACACCTTTGCTAACTACTATGACAACGACTGCCTTTTGGCACCAGCTATCATGGATTGTTTGTATAAGACAGAGTTTGGCACTCTTCAGGGTTCACACTCTTCCACAGCTCCAAGAAACTATCTATGGAATAGTGATGTACCTGCCGTCAGTCACTATAATTTTAGCACTCCTACAAAAGACTTTACGAAATACTTCCAAGTACTACAGACAAAATATCAAAGGTTCTATTATGAGAACTCTGGTCAGGTGTTGAAAGACTCGCTTAAGGCAGAAACACACCAGACGTCGGTTACGCTGACATGGCAGAGCGACGGTGGTGCAATTGACTCTTACGAGATATACCGCCGCAAGACTGACAATGGTGCGGCATGGGAGAAGATAGCCTCTAACATCACACAGATGGAGTATGAGGATAAGACCGTTAAGCCCGTGTTCCAATATTATTATAAGGTAGCATCACTCGTTAGTTGCGAAGGGGAGCAGAGGGTATATACCGACTCCGTCATAGGCAACTGCGTGCAGCATGGACGCATAGAGGGCTATGTGCGCTTCTCTGACGGTTCGGGCATACCCGATGTTTCAATCAGCGTGTCGCAGCAAGGCGAGGGAGCCAGTTCGCAGACGTGGCACGCCACTACCGACGCGGCAGGATACTTCCGTGTGGACAGTCTGCCATACTGGCAAGGTCAGACTGGCAAATATCTCATCATGCCAAACGTAAGCAGTAATGACCTTACGGCAGAGAGTAGGGGAGGACTGAGCGTGACATTCAACAGCGAGAGCAACCTGTACCAGAACCGCATATTCACCGTTACCACCGGAGTACGCTTCACGGGTACCGTGCTATATCACCATACCAGCATACCAGTGCAGGGCGTCAGCTTCATGGTTGACGGAAAACCTGTGCGCTCAGGCTCAGGAGCAGTGACCTCAGACTTTGAAGGACACTTCTCTTTCTGCATGCTGCCAGGCAAGCACACCATTCAGGCAGTGAAAGATGGACATAAGTTCTGGCAGGGTGGTTACTATACTGATGAAAGCGGAGAGACGTTCGTAGAGTTCTCTACAGACAAGGCAAGCATCTATTTCTATGATGATACCAAGGTGAAGCTTATCGGTCGTATAGCCGGAGGTAAGCAGCAGGGCGACATACCGCTCGGCAACTCACTGTCGCGCAACAATCTGGGTAAAGACCTTAAGATGGTGATGACGCTTGAGGGAGATAATGCTTCGTGGCTGGTGTTTGAAAATACCGACCGCAGCATCACTGAGCATGACACTACATATATACACACCAAACTCAGCAAGAGTGACAATAAAGTATATCAGACCAAGGTACACACCAACCGTCACCGCATAGAGATAACACCCGATGTCAATACAGGCGAGTATGAACTGCTACTGCCACCGGTGAAGTGGAAGATACAGCAGATTACTGCACTGGGCTATTCTACGCTCTTCCAGGACGGCAAGACAAGTGACGTGATAGACCTTACAGACTCGCTTACAGAGCACACCGACACATATCACGGTGCGTGGAGCGTAGGAAATGGTGACACCATACGCGATGTTGAAGTGAAGTACTATGCAAAGTACAATCGCATATATCGCTCGCCGATACAGATAGAGTACAAGCAGGTGGGCTATGATAAGTTTGACTACTTCGGCGACCGCATATACACCGCACAGTCGCTGGTAGGCGACAAGGTAAAGGTGCCGCTGGTATATCAGGAGAACGACTCTGTGAAATATACCTTCGGTTATCCTGTATTCAACATCGACCGTCAGTATCCGTTCGTGATTTCTGCGGTTGAGAAATATTACTTCAACAATAATACCAAGAGCGACACCGTTGACATCGTAAGCGTTAACGGCGGTGAGGTGACCATACGTAACGGCATGGTGAGCGGTTTGCATAAGGAGACTGTGACGCTCGACGAGAACGGCGAGGCTTATTATGTTATGCAGGCAGCCCAGCGTCCGTATCTTGTTACAGGCAAGGATGCGCTCTACACTGTCAGCATGACATTACTTAAGGACGGTGTGACATACGAGGCAACACCACTCAAAGCCTATACCCTGAACCAATACTCACGCCCAGGTGCCAAGGACTATCTCAGTGTCAGTGTGCCGTTGCTCGTTGATGTACTGCGTGACCCACCTGGCAGTGGTTCGTCGGCAAAGCTGAGCAAGGGTTCCACGCTGAAGATGGCATACCAGATGGATATGTCGTGGGCAGGCGGACTACAGTTGGGAGTACAGGCAGGCAGCGGTACTGACTATTATACAGGTATAGGAGGACTGGGCTTTGAGTCTGGTTTCATCAACACGGCAAAGACTGTATTCAAGACCTCATTTGATCTCATATTCTCAGGCTCAGGCCAGCGTGCCTTCTCTTACACCATGACAGCCAATGAGGATATATCCACAGATGCAGGTGCGACAATGGTGGGTGCTGATGCCGACGTGTATATGGGTCTCGTGACCGATGTATATCTTAGGCCTACAGTGATGATACGCGCTATACCTGACAGCACCTTCCAGCATAAGATTGGCGAACTTGCAGCAGGACGCATGGTGGAGATAGCAAAGGGCTATGGCGACGATGGCGGACTGTTCCACTTGGTGCGCGACGAGGCAATAGGTTATGGACAACGCATAACTGCCGATTTCGCTCACTCGCAGACATATATCATCAAACAACTCATACCCGACCTTGCCAACCAGGCTCTGTCGCTGATGTATATCGGCACCGAGAGCCAGGCACAGTCATTGGCCAACAGCACTGGCAAACCAGTATATCTCTCGTTGCGTAGCAAGGATGACGACCGCTTCGGAATACTCAATACTGACTCAGTGACGGGCAACTACGTGTATAACACCACACGCACACGCAATAACATTGATCAGTCGAAGATGAACTACCTCATAGTACTGCCAAGCACCGACAACGGTACTACGCAGAACGACGAGGTGTATAACTACGCTCAGCTAATTCTTGGTTGGACTAACCTCATTGCCATGAATGAGCAGCAGAAGCTGGAGGCCACAGACCTCGTGAAGCACTTCGACGTGGACGGTGGTGCAAGCATCTCATACAGTGAGGACTTCAGTACGGAGTATAACAACAGTCATACCTTCAAACAACCTTTCACCACATGGATGAACAACTATTTTGAGTGGGATGATGTAAACAACCATACAAGTGCGGCAACTACTACAGCAACTGTATTCTCTGGAATAGCAGCCCTGCTTGGCAAGACAGCAGCACAGTTTCTTGGGAGCATTGCACAAGGCTCTCTAGGCAGTAGTGATATAAGCGGAACATCTAAAAATAATATAGGATACAAAGACGATGATGATGTAACGCACTACCTGAACTATACTAATCTGGAGTTCGTAGGATTAAAATGGAAGTTCGGTTTGAATCCTGTCATCTCATACGACATGACACCTAAGCAGACTACCGGCACGAAGTACAACCGCAAGGAGTCGTTCACCATCAAGATGGATAAGAAGAGCCATCTGCAGTTTGACGTGTATCGTGTGAATACAATAGACGACAACAAGGAGAACCCAACCGTGACGGGCAACCTTGAGGGCGACCGCGATATATTCGTAGAAACAAACTTCTTGCGTAACGTGGAGTATGTCAAGAACTTCCTTGACCGCAAACTCGGTCTATACGACAAGGCCACATTTGAATACCCGAAGAGTTTTGTTTACCGCACCCGTGGTGGAGCAACAGTGCGCACGTGGGAGGACGAGCGCAAGACTCTGTTCTATAACAGAGGAACGGTGCTTGACGAGCGCACGAAGAAGATAGAAAACCCTGTCATAAAACTTGACAAACAAAGCGTCAGCGGTGTGCCTTATGGCGAACCGGCACGCTTTAAGGTATATCTTACCAACGAAAGTGAGGAACCTGATGCCATTGGCGGTGTACTGAGATTCTATACGCTCTATGCTGACTCAAAGGCAAATCCTGACGGTGCAAAGATGTTTGTGGATGGTATGCCACTGACAGCTGACGGCATGACTGTGATGGCAGTGCCAGGTGAGGTGACGCAAAAGTCCCTTGAGGTTTATGCAGGTGAGACATTCGACTATGACGACCTCGTGATAGGCATTATCTCTCCTGGTGACGTGCAGTGTGTTGATCAGGCTGCATTCTCTGTTCACTATCTGCGCACGGCAGGCAGCGTGAGCATATCTAACCCTGGCAATAAGTGGATAATGAATACCGACGCACCGTTTGACTCATTACGCGGATGGTACATGCCGGTTGTCATAAGCGGATATGACCGCAACCAGAAGAATTTCGACCACATAGAGTTCCAATACAAGGAAACGACGCGTGGTGACGACTACTGGACAAACCTCTGCTCGTTCTACGCTGACTCTACGTATTACCGTCAGGCAAGTGGAACACGTGAGATGATGCCAGAGAACGGATTTATCAATACGAAGTTCTATGGTGAGGGACAGGTTATGGAAAAGGCATACGACCTGCGTGCAGTGCTCTTCTGTCGTAACGGCAATAGCTACCTGACCAACTCTTCACCAGTGCTCACGGGCATCAAGGATACTCGCAGACCACGCTTGTTTGGTAGTCCGGAACCTAAGGATGGTATCATCGAAACAGGCGAAAACATCATCTTCAACTTCTCTGAGCCTATAGAACACAACTATCTGCGTGAGGAGACGAACTTTGAGGTGATGGGCGAGACCAACGAGACAGTGTTGCAGGAGGAACCGGCATTGCTCTTCACTGCTGACGGTAAGGGCTATGTGGAGACTGATGCGCGCCGCAACTTCGCAGAAAAGAGTTTCGCTATAGATATTATGGTAAGACCAGAGAAGACGGGTAAGCCTATGCCAATCTTCTCTCATGGCATCGATGGCAGTCGCCTGCAGCTATGGCTTACAGAAGATTGGAAACTCAAAGCAGTTGTTGACAGTATGGAGTATGTCAGCACAGAGGTAGTAGATACAGGAAAACTACAACACGTAGCATTGATGTATAACATCACTGATAAGACGTTGCAACTATTCAACGACTCGGTGATTGGCACTTTCGATAAGGTGAAGTACAGAGGTTACGGACCGTTAGTGTTCGGAGCGACCAACGAGAGCGATGTCACAGAACGTTCGCACTATGCAGGACGTATGCTTGAGGCGCGTGTATGGAACCGCACCATGACTGAGGCATTGATGCGTAGCTATGGCGGCTATCAGCTTACAGGCTACGAGATGGGATTGGTGGACTATTACCAGATGAACGAAGGCGAAGGCAATTACATCGTAGATAAAGCGCAGGGCGCTGATGCTCAGATAACGAATGTTTCGTGGGCATTGCCACGTGGTATGTCGCTGAGGCTTGATTGGTCAGAAGAAAAGGAAGTGAAGGGTATGCATCTGCTTACTGACCGCATGAGGCGCAGTGAGGAACAGGACTACACTCTCATGTTCTGGTTTAAGACCACAGAACGGGGTAAGGGCGCACTCGTCAGCAATGGCTCTGGCAGGAGCACAGACGTTAATCCGCAAGACCGCTTCTTTATCGGCTTTGAAGGTGACGAGCTGCTTTATCGTTCTAATGGCATGACGCTCAATCTGGGTAAAGGATTGGCAGATAACGGATGGCACCACTATGCTATGACAGTGAGTCGTGCGCATAAAGTTGCGAACTTCTACGTTGACCGTGTTTTGACAGCGAGTGTGCCTGCCGATACTCTCGGAGGTATGGATAGTGAGGAGTTCTATGTCGGTAACATGGTATGGCGTGAGGCTGGCGCCAATGTTGACAAGTTGCATCAGGCAAATGCTCTTACTGGATATATCGACGAGTTATGTCTCTTTGAACAGGCACTGCCGCCTACGCTCATTAAGCACTACTGCACGAAGAGCCCTTCTGGTAAGGAAAAAGGACTGATTACTTATATCTCGTTCAGCAAACAGGTGCGTGCTGAAAACAATGAACTGGTATTCAGACCTTATGCACTCAATCAGGTGATAGAGAAGGATTACATAAATAATATAGAGAAGGCTTCAACGGATTCAGTCTTTGCAGAACCATTGTCTTATGTTATCAAGCATATTGATAATGAAGTCTCTGCACCTGTGCAGGCAAATCTTGTGTTGAAAAACCTTAACTTCAGTTTTGTGGGTAAAGACAACCAACTGCTTGTGAATATCGACGAACTGGATTCACGCATCAATAAGCGTAATCTTTACGTTACGGTCTATGACATACCTGATATGAACGGCAACTATATGGCATCGCCTTATACTGGAGTGTTCTATGTAGATCGTAATCCATTGCGATGGAGCACGAAGATGGTGCAAAATAATATAATTTCAGATCTCGGAACCTCCTTTAGCGTAAGCATCAGGAATGAAAGTGGAATGTCACATGTGTATTCCATAGAGAACCTTCCTAACTGGCTCACGGTAGATCACAGTGTCAATATCGTGGATGCGAAGGAAGAACAAGAGGTAGTGTTTGAGATTAGCGGTGACCTCAACGTAGGTACTTATGATGAGACTATCTATCTTGTTGATGAAAATGGAATGTCGGAACCGCTTGTGCTCAACGTGAAGAAGGAAGGAATGATGCCAGGCAACTGGTATCCGACTGACAACATGAAACGCTATTCTATGAGTCTTGTAGGAAGAGTGAAGATAGGTGACGCTATCGTTACTGATACCAACGACCGCCTTGGAGCCTTTGATGGCATGGGAAGGTGTCTTGGCGTTGGCGATATAACATACGACGAGCAGTATGGCGTGAGCCTCGTGTTCCTCACGGTATTTGACAGCACCGTGACCAATAAACCACTGTTCTTCAAACTTTGGCATAACCGTACGGGCAAGGTGATAATGCTGCAACCAGACAGGGAGGTGTCGTTCGTGCCGAGTCAGATAGTAGGTTCGGTGAAGGAGCCTGTAATATTCTATGCCACCGACCAGTACGTGCAGACGGTTTATCTTAACTATGGTTGGAACTGGTTATCACTTAATGTCAACAACGATGACTTCCGCAATGTTATGAATATACTAAATAACTACAAGTGGGATAACGGTGATATTTTCGTTAGCGACCGTGACAAACTCACCATGGTATATAACTCGCGTCTGAATGCTTGGCTGACAAACCAGACCGATGAACAAGTGAAGACGCTTCGCCTGCGTCCGCAGTACAGCTATCGAGTGTATCGTCACAATTTCACTGAAATAGAAGTTGTAGGCGACAAGCTTGAGCGCGAAGACCTGCGCACGGTGCCTGTCTCTAAGGGTTGGAACAGCATAGGCTATACGCCAGCTATCAACCTGCCGGTATCTACCGCACTTACGGATTACAGTACGTGGGCTTCTGACCGTGATGTCGTTAAGAACCGTGAGTCATTCGCTATCTTCACCTCTACGAAGCAAGGTAGTGGATATTGGTCGGGCGACCTGAAGTATATGAAGCCAGGCGAGGGGTACATGCTCTACCGCCATGGAAATACAGATGTGGAGTTCAAGTATCCGTACTATGAGCCGGGCAGCACGTTCTTTGAGAAAACCGTCACTGACGCCAAGCGCGCTTCTCTGTTCATGATGGAAGATTACGATGAGCAGCCCACGAATATGTCGCTTGCTGCAGCCGTCACGGGTATAGAGACGGAGGAGGGCGACCTACTCTTGGCAATGACAGATATGGGAACCGTGCGTGGTGTGGCAACAGAGATAGATTCTGTATTCTATATGAGCATTGCTGGCGAGGCAAAGGCCACAATCACGTTTGCCATAGAGCGCGAAGGCGAAATCATAGCCAAGTCGCAGACCCAGTTGCAGTATGAAGCCAACGCTGTCAGCGGCAGTCCATCAGAGCCTACGCAAATAGAGTTTACGCGTTGTGAGCCAGTCAGTGCTGATGACGACTGGTATAGTACTGACGGACGTAAGTTGGGTGGTCGTCCTGCCAAGGCAGGCGTGTATGTGCGAGGCACGCATAAGGTAGTAATAAAGTAATTAACATATATTATAGTAAATAGATAATGTATAAGATTTTGAGTAAAGTCTTTATTCCGCTATATGCGGTAATGTTGCCAGTGTTGTTGATGATTGCAGGTTGTTCGTCTGACTCTTCGGAGCAGACTGGCGAAAAGCTCGCAGAGGGTTCTGCGTACGCTACATCGTACACTAACGTCAGTAAGGCGCCTGATTGGCAAACCTTGTGGCAGACCACGATGACGGCGAGTGATGAGAAACCATCATGGACGATTGTTGACCTATCTGATTATGAGAGTTTCACTGTGATGATGCTGAAACTGCAGCAGGAACTCGTGCCATTCTCTACCGACGATGATGTCATAGCGGTGTTTGTAGATGGTGAGTGCCGCACCGTGTCACCCAGACAGTTGACTGACGATGGCGATGTGTATTTCGTGTTGAACGTGCGAGGCTCTGTCTCGGAAGAATCATCAGAATTCCGCATCAGTTACTATAGTGGTGCATTGCATCAGATATTCACTCTTGCGCAATCCGACAGGCATTTCATCAATGAGTATATCCTTGGCACAGACACTGACTTTACTATTGATATGCTGAACGGCAGTACCAAGTATGCTAACGCTGCAACGTTTCTTGTAGATGAAGCAGTTGAAGGCCTGTTTAATAAGAGTGATGATGATATTGTTGCGGTGTTTGTAGGCGAAGAATGTCGTGGTATAGGACATTTGGGTGATACCTTCTACGTATTCTCAAACGAAGCCAGCGAAACAGCCACCGTGCGCTATTACAACTCTTCCAGCAACCGTATCTATACCGTCAGTGGCACTTTCTCACTGAACAAGACCTACACGGCGATTGCCATAAAACCATAACTTATCTATATAAACAAACAACTGCGATACCATCGTTCATGTGGTATCGCAGTTGTTTGTTTATATATTCTTTTAAGCGGGTTCGATTAAACGTCAATCCACCTTAACATTACGGTGGTTATGAATAGAACCCACCTTTAGTTCTCCTTTTGGATTATTTGTTAATTCTCCACTTGTAGAATTGCATTATATCTCTCCTTGTCGTTCAGTAGTTTTAGAGCCTGCTGCACCTGTGGGTCGTAATTCAGCGTGCAAGCTATGCCCCCCCTCTGGTAGTAGTAAGCCGAGATAATCTGCTGCTCAAGCATACGGCTGATGATGGTGCGGTTATTGTCAAGTTCGCGCGACAGATTATGGCTCAACTTTGATTTCAGGGCTTCAAACTCAGCTTGGGCATCATTGTAGTACCCCTCAAACTTTGCAACCTCCACCAATTCGTTATATATCTTGCTCGTTTCGCGGTCATATTTGAAACCGCTCTCTATTACGCGCTGCTTAAAGTCGGCATAGTCAGCGTCTGACAAGTGAAACTCCTCTGCCGCTGCGATGGTGGGATGACTGGCTATGTAGTCCATGATGTAATACAGAGCCACCTCCGTAGAGTCGAGACCGCTCTGGTTGAGATAGCCGGCTATGTTGGGAATAGAGTCTGCCTTTACCTCAACGTCAGGCTTAATGCCACCGCCATCGCGCACGGTGCGCCCCCCACGCGTCTTGAACTCATGCGTCAGAGAGTCAGGTATGTGCTCGCGGTAGCCTCCTCCGGTGTGCTTGTAGTTGATGGCTTGTATGCAGCGTCCGCTTGGTATGTAGTATTTCGATACGGTGACTTTCAGCGAAGCATCATGCGGCAACTCTACCGGCTGTTGTACCAAGCCCTTGCCATAGGTGCGCGTGCCCATTACCACGGCACGGTCAAGGTCTTGCAGCGAACCGCTTGTTATCTCGCTTGCCGATGCCGTATTGCCATTGACCAATACTACTACGGGCATGAGCGTGTCGAGAGGCTCTGAGTCGGTCTTGTATTCGTTGGTAGAACGCTTGATGCGCCCCTTCGTGGTAACGAGCGTTACCCCTTTCGGCACGAACATATTGACTATCTTTACGGCCTCTGCCAGCGAACCGCCACCGTTGTTGCGCAAGTCAAACACAAGTTGCGTCATGCCCTGCTGACGCATATCTACCAAGGCTCGACGCACGTCGCGTGCGCAGTTGTCTGTAAACTGTGTCAGCAACAAGTAGCCTGTCTTTCCCGTAGTCTGCATGGTATCGGGCGTGTTGATGATGCCATAGTAAGGCACGCTGGGCATCTGTATTGCCTTGCGGGTAATCTTGAATTTCAATACCTCGCCGTCAGTGTCCTTGTCATACTTCTCCGTCTTTCCCTTGTGGCTGGCAGTCTTTGCTACGGGGCGCAGCACCTTCAATACGAAGGTGGTGCCAGGCTCGCCACGCAGATGGTTGCTGACGTATGACACCGTCTTACCTACCATCGTTGAGTCGTCAACGGCAAGTATGGCGTCACCCTTCTTCAGCCCGACCTCGGCTGCAGGCATACCCTCGTAGGGCTCATCGATGATGACGCGCTCCGCTTTCATGTTGTATTTTATCAGAGCCCCAATGCCGGCATACTTGCCCGTGAGCATGGTCTTCAAATTCTTCACCTCCTCGGCAGGGTAATACTCCGTATAGGGGTCGAGTGAGCGAAGCATGGCTTTGATGCCCGCCCCTATGGTGACATCGGCATCAAGCGAATCCACATACATCACGTCGAGATGCTTATACAGCGACGAGAATATCTCCAGATTGCGTGCTACGGCAAATGCGTCGTTCTTCTTCTCTTCCTTTTTCGTCTCCTTTTCTTTTGCGCCAATGCACAGAGTGCTTGCTATGAGCAGCAGTGGCAGTAGTATCTTCGTATATTTCATATTCAGTGTTTATGTCTTCTCGTTATGCAAAAGTAATCATTTTCCCTGACATTACCACCGTTTTGGTTTTTTATTTTGCATTATTTCATCATTTTTCCAAATTTTTCTTGATGTAAGGCTTCTGACCTTTAAAAAAACAAAGCGTAACCCCTGTGTTGTAATTGCTATGCTTTTACCTCGTAATCGCTATCATATTACACCGTAATCGCTATGCAATTACAGTGTAAAAGCATAGCGATTACGGTGGCCACTGTATCTTGTTGTATGACAAGGTGATAATCAAACACTTTTCTTCATACGATTACGATAGAAAAATACAGCCGCTACGAGTGCGCAGAGCGCGATGGCTGCCACTATTACGGCGGTTACACAATCATCCTGGCAGATGGTCTCCAGTCCTGGTTCTACAATGTCTAACAGTTGCATTGTGTAGTCGTTTTACGTGATTTTACAATGAGATAGGTACACGCAGCCAAGGCTGCGAGCGAGCCAACGATGGTGAGCAGGGTCATGCCGGTGCCGTCGCCGTAGTGACCGGAAATGGGAACAGCCGCCTGCACGGTGTCGGTGATGGTCTGGGCGCTGTCAGTGACAGCCGACCTGATAGAGTCCTGTATGTGTTGCAGGGAGTCGGTGGCGCGGCGCACCATTTCCTTGTACTCTGGTGAGTCTTCAAAATCAAACCGCTGATTGCGTCTGGCACTCTGCTCAATCATCTCAAGACGTGATGGAGCAATTATGTCAAGTAACTGCATAGTGTAAATTGTTATTATGTTAGTAATTGATATAAGTTCAGCATAAGTGCTCCCATGAAGTAGCTTACGGCATTACATAGCGCGCTGTATGTCAGTGATTGGCGCCAGTTGCGTGTCACTATTCGGTAGCATAGTGCTTCGGTCAGAATAACAAGTAACTCGCCTATTACTATCACCGTGAGCGAATAGCTGACGTATTGCACGTAAAGGTTGAGCGGAACGTTCGTCATGACGTTCATCACCACCAATGCCCAATACACTTGTTTGCGTCGTTCGCGCAGAGCGTACAGCACACAAGCCTCTATGGCAATGGTCAGTATGAGTGGCAGGAGCAGTGACATAGGCGGTTATTCCAAAACAGTTTGACTTATCATCATGGCTATGTAGGTAGGCATGAGCGAGGCTGCAAGCAGTCCGAAGGCTAACCCCTCACGGCCGCGCATCACTACGTTTATCATGTAAAGCGTCAGCGGCATGGTGCAGTTTACTGCGAACAAGCCGAGCAATATCACAAGCACTCCTTCACTTGCCAGTGCCGCACACAGGGCAGTAACTATGGCTGCCGTCAGGAAAGTGGTGGCCAGTCCTATCCTATGTGCTATCCATCCGCCGGCTATCTTGCCAGCCATGGTGACCATACCTGCTGCCAGTATCATCATTGATGAGTGGGGCAACTGGCCGTTGAGCGTAGAACCAGCATGAGAGCGCACCATTACGATGGCCATCAGCGCCATCACCATAATGCAGGAGAATGCCACAGAGATGTCAATACGCGTGTATGTATTTCCGCTGAGAGTGCGCCGCATGGCATGATGCAGCGGTTCGCCAGTGGCAAAGAGCGGTTTGTTCATATCCTCACTGCGCAGATATATCAGCGTAAGCCAGCAGATGCTGATTGTCAATATCCATGCAAGAGCCCAGGAAGCGAGCACCGAACCGAGCGATAACCCTACCGCTCCGGTGGATACGAATACGCCGAGCCATCGTATGTCGTTGCAGGTCAGCAGTGACGTAAGGCGCCCAGCCCATACGTGGAAGGTGGAATTGCCCAGCCCGAGCAGAGCGATTACGGCATACATCATAGCGCCTTGGGAATCCATAGGTGGGCTGCAGAACCCTGACCACGCCAGTATTATGACGACGGCGGTGAGCAATACGCAGTGCAGCAGGGCAAACTTCTCCGCGCGGCAGTTGTCTGCCAGCCAGCCAGTGAGTGGCTGTGTCAGAAAAGCCATGACGTTGTATGCAAAGTAAAGACCAAGTATGTTGCCGGAACCACCATAGCGCTCTGATAGCAAACATAGACAGCAGATACACAATGCATCCACAATCATGTGCATAAGTGGCAGTATGGTCTTCGTGGATTTCATTCGGGCGTATAGGTATAGTGATTACTTTATCGAACTGAGGAAGGCTTTTGCCGAGCCAAACCTTAGGTTAAGGTCGAGCCTTACGGGTATGTGGCGCTTGTCGTCGGTAACGAAGAACTTCACTATCTCCTTGTATTTCTTGTTCTCCAGTTCCTGATATGACAGCACAAGACACTGGTATTTCACCCCATTGTCGCCCTTTACTTGCTTCTTTCCCTTATATATTATGCGGGCCTTGGTGAGCTGCGAACCTCCTGCTATGCTAACATTCTCGGCGTGTCCTACCTTCCAACTGGCGGTATTGTAGTTGCGTATGCGCTGAAAACTGTTAATCATGTCGCTGACACAGGTGTTGTACGTGTACTCCTGCTTATCGCGTGTGCCGTCAGAGTGCAGGTGTTTCAGCGTGGTCTTGCATTTGCCTCCGGGGTAAGTGTACCATACCTCGTCAACGTAGTAGCGCTTGCCTTCGCGTGCTCCCTTGCGATAATATATAGGAGTGAGTTCCGGTGAGAAGTAAGCTATGATGGTATCGCGCATCATGAAGTACCTATCTACCTTTGTTGAAGACTTCGTAACGAGGCTTGTGCGATAAGCCGACTTCCCCTTATAGTTGAAGGGCTGAGTAATCATTGATGCCGTTCCGGCCTTAATCCATACAAACTGCCAGTTGAAGTAGAGGTTGTAGTTTATTCCCTCGTAGCCAGAGAAAGCCTGATTATTATAAGTACACTGTGCTGCTGATGGCTGCACTGAAAGCAGAGAGAGCGTCACAAGCAGCATACTGATTAACGAGACGTGGCGTAAACAGCCTCTTCTGCGGTCAGTCACACCATGGATTATCTTCTCATAATGTAGTGTAATCATAGTTTCCAGTTTTTTATTTCCTGCTTCCCTGCGCGTTATTTCTCCGGAGGGGTGACGCCTAACTCCTTCGCGCGGTCAGCATTCCTGTTCTTAATGGTTTTCTTCTTCTCTCCTTTCTGCTTGGTAATCTGTTCTGGTTTCTGCTTATACAACGGCCTTGATGTCAACTGCCACTGCTTGGTATAGTCCCACTTTGCCTTACATTCGATAAGTTCGTTGTAGTAATAGACCTCCTCTGGCTGTATGTCGTTGTAGTAATCACCTGTATCCCAGACACCGTTGTGGTTGCGGTCGATGATTGCACGCATATAATAACTGCCCGCTGCAATGTAGTAGAACTCAGCCGTTCCACCCTTGGCCACTACCGTGCGAACGGGTTTGTCGCCCTTGTCTATGAGTTGCACGATTATGTCGCTGCTGTCAGTCGGCAGGGGTGAGATGTTGACAAAGAGCGAAGCGTAGTCCTCAAGGTTCGCTACCACGATACCGGTCTTGTAGGCTTCCGCCACATGACCGTAGATATCCTCAAATGCTGCACTGTCAACCTCAAACGAATATTTCGCTCCTGGTATCCACTCCGTGTAAACCTCCCAGTTGCGCTGCGTAGGCAGCGAGTCGGTAGTGTGTAGTGTCATTGGTGAGCGGAACCACATCGAGTCTTGCTCTACGTAGAGATGCACCGCTGACGTGTCAACCCTTGCCATAGGGTAGGGGAATGATATGCGTATGTTCTCATCGGGCGAGATTTGCTGTTTTATGTCATACTTGGGCAGAAGTCTGACGGGTGGCATAAGGGTGTCAATCTCTGGCAGACTTGAGAAGTCCTCTTCTCCGGTCCGTCGCATACGCTCAAGTTGCTTATCGCGTTCCTTTAGCTTCTTCTCGATGTTCTTATTCCATTCATCTTGTTCCTCCTTCAACTTCTTCATTCGCTTGGCATAAGAGGTCTTTGGCAGCACCTCCAGCGTGTCTTTGGTTATCTGCAGCGTGTTGGCAGTATCCGTTTGCAGCGTAACCATCTCCACAAGGAGCGTGTCAGTGTTGATTAAAGACGTGTCGCGAAGCCAGTAGGTGATGGTATCGCCTTTCGATGAATACTCGATGTCGCGCTGGTCAATGGTAGCGTCGGTGTCGAGTAGTCTCAGTGAGGGTAGCGTTGCTATGCCAGAATCGGCAAACCTCTTTAGGGAATCGCTGCTGATTGGGGCAGAGAAGAATAGCGTGAAGTGGTCGGCATCCGTGCGGTCAAACTTGATGAAGTGACGGTCTGTCTGTTCATGTATGAATGCTCGCAGCACGATATTGTCGGGCATGAAGTGCGTATAAGGCACTCGTTTTATGTCCTTGATGTGCAGTTCGTCAAGCCACAGCGTGTCCTGCCGGTGGTCAAGGAAATGTGATGGCGTAATCCTGTCGTGGGAGAAAGCCATCATCTCACTGCGTTGCGAGAAACGATAGTCGCCATCTACGTCTTCTATTGCGCATACGCAGTATGTGCCTGGGGCGATGCCACGTATGACAAAATGCCCACGAGAGTCCGTGCGCGATACCCTGAGCAGCGTCTGTGCGGTGTCAGACTTAGCCGTATCCACAAGTCCAACGAGTATTCCCTTCACTGGTTCGAGGTCTTCCGCATTCAGCACGTAGCCAGAACACTCCATAGTGTCAATATCTTCGCCCGTAGAGAAACTGTAAGTATAGTTGCCCATGGGATTGCCTTCGTTATTGTCGCTGATGGCATCGGAGAAGTCTATGGTGTAGGTCGTGTTGGGCTTGAGCGAGTCAATCAGGTTGATTGCGATGCGTTTTCCCTGCGTCTTTATCTCTGGTTGCTCCATCTGCGGTGGCGAGATTACAACCTTTTCTGATACATTCTCTATCTTTATGTACTCATTGAAGTAGATAGAGATGTGTTTCTGCGTTACGCCTGTCTCTCTGTCTTCTGGCGATGCGCCGATGACCCGCGGCGGGGTCTCGTCGTACCAGCCACCGTCAGGCGCACCCATGCGGGCGCAGGCTGACAGTAGGGCTGTCAGTATGAAGAGAGAAAAGTGAAGAGTGAAAAATACCTTGGTGATGTTTCTCACTGTCTTGCCTGTTCGCTTTTCATCCTTTATGTTATTGCCTGTTGTTATTATCTTGCTCAATTTGTAACTTGTATTATTCACTTTCCACTATTCGTTTTTCACTATCCTTTCGCTATGAGCGAGAGAAGCTCCTCCACATACTGCCTTGAGTTGGAGAGACGCGGCACCTTATTCTGTCCTCCCAGTTTGCCTTTGCCCTTCAACCACTGCTCAAATGTGCCTTCGTTTGCTACGACAAGGTCGAGTCTGACCATGTTGATGTCCTTGAAGCGTTTAGCTTCATAATCGCTGTTTAACTGCTGCAGGCGTGCATCGAGTATGTCAGCAAACTGCTCTATGTCGTCAGGACGCTTTGAAAACTCCACTATCCATTGGTGATGCGGTACCACACCTTCCGAGCGATGCACTGGAGCTGCAGTGTATTCCCTTACCTCTGCCCCTGTTTTCTCGCACGCATAGTGTAGAGCCTGGTCGGCATTATCCACGATAAGTTCTTCGCCAAAGGCATTTATAAAACTCTTGGTTCGGCCTGTTATGAAGAATTTGTAAGGCTTCTTTGATGTGAACTTCACCGTGTCGCCAATCATGTAGCGCCACAATCCGCAAGAGGTTGATATAATCATAGCATAGTTCTTGCCTATCTCTACGCCCTCAAGAGGCACTACCTTCGTAGTATCCGTAAGCCTTCCGCTGTCATCTATTGCTTCTATCGGTGCAAACTCATAGAATACATCGTAGTCAAGCATAAGGAGCATGGCAGGGTCGAGAGGGTCGCTCTGTATGCCGAAGAACCCTTCTGAGGCGTTGTACGTCTCCATATAGTGCATGTCGGGCTTGGTAATAAGATGCTCATATTGCTTGCGGTATGGTGTGAAGGCAATGCCTCCGTGGAAGAATACCTCAAGATTAGGCCACACCTCTTGCAAGTGTTGCTTGCCGCTAAGCTCCATGACGCGCGTCAGTACCGACATCATCCACGATGGAACGCCGCTCAGATTGGTGATGTTCTTCGTCAGACACTGTCGTGCTATCTGCTCACGCTTTACCTCAAAGTCAGAGATTAGTGCTGTATTCTTGTCAGGAACGCGTATGAGATTTACCGCAGGATTGATGTTTTCTATCAGAATAGCCGACAAATCGCCAACGAGTGAGTTAGCTACGTTATAGTTTGGAGCGTGTGAACCGCCCAGAATAAGTGCTCGTCCGTCAAACAATCGGCTTTTGGGATTATTCTTAAGATACAGTGCTACCACGTCGGAACCGCCGGCATAGTGTATGCGTTTGAGCCCTTCGCTTGATACAGGAATGAACTTCGACTTGTCATTAGTGGTGCCGGAAGACTTTGCATACCACTTCACCTGGCCGGGCCATAACACGTCTCGCTCGCCATGGCGCATGAGATCAATGTCGGCTTTGAGTTCTTCGTATGTGTTGACAGGTACGAGACGGGCGAAATCCTCATACGATTGTATCATTGAGAAAGCGTGGTTGCTTCCATATCGGGTGTCGGCAGCTCTACTGATGAGATGCGAAAGCACACGTTGCTGCAACTCTGCAGGAGCCGTTATGTGTTTTTCCAATTCGTGCTGACGTTTGATAAACGCCAGTCGTGCTATAGATGTTATTCCCATAGGATGAGTTATTATTCTGTTATTATGGGCTATTAGTATCCCTTACGACTTGCAAAGGTAAGCACTTTTCTTCGTTTACAGAAATTTATTAGTTAAATTTAACTATACAGGCAGCGAGAAATTCCCTTTTACGTAATCGGCAACTGGTATGCTGATGTATGTTTCCTCTGTGCGCATATACTTGATTAGAGTAGAGAATACGGGTGTCTGACAGAGCAGTTTGGCGTTTCCGAAGATAAGCAAGTGACATCTTGCGCGCGTCATTGCTACGTTGAGTTTACGGTCAATAAGATGTCCTTGCTCTTCAAACACGTTGGCTGTGAGGAAATCAAGCTGGTAATACCGTTGTACGGTGAAGCCATACAGGATATAGTCCCGTTGGCTACCTTGGTATCTTTCCACGGTATCTATGGTGATATTGCGCAGTGTTTCGATGCCCGTCAGCTCCAGATGCTTGCGTATCTCTGCAATCTGGTTGCGGTAAGGCACTATCACCCCCACGGTGGTCAGTGGCGAAAAATGCTCTTTCTCCTTACGGTATATGCTGACGATGGTGGCTGTTATGGCCTCGGCTTCGCAGCGATTGACCTTGTCAGACGGACTGTTCTCCGGACTTTCCACATCTACGAAGGCCGTGCGTCGTGTGGCAATCAATTTCTCTATTCCGTTGCTGCAGAGGATATCTGCATTGAGCGTCTCCGTCTGGTGTGGCAGAGGCACTTCCTGTAGTCGCCCGTCATAGAAGGCACGGCTTGGATACAGTGCTATGTCATGGTGCATACGTCCCTGGCGTGTGAGCATATACACGCAATCCGGACGGTCAGAGTAGCGGCGGAGCAGTCGCTCGAAGAGTGACAGACGGCAATCGGTAAGGCCGATGGATTGTAGCAGTTGGTCGTTAACGCGAGAGTCCTCCTCACGCTGTTGCACTACGGCAGGCAGCTGCTTGTGGTCGCCTATCATCACAATCTTGCGTATGGCGCAGTCTCCTTTGTCATCAGTAGCACTGAGCAAGCCTACGAGATGCGGCTCAAGTATCTGCGAAGCCTCGTCGATGATAGCCAAGGAGAAAGAGCGCAGGCGGAAGATTGCGCTGGCAGCGTTAAGCGATGTTGTCGTGCCCACTACCACACGTGCCTCTGTCAGCAGCTGACGCAATTCACGTATGTTGCTGCAATCAGCCGACTTCTCCTCTAACAGATAAGGGCGGAAACGCTCCTCGCAGGCCAGACGGTTGCCAAGACGTATGAAGTCGATGCCCTCATCGACGAGTTTGCCGCATATCTCGTCAACCGCACGGTTCGTGTAAGACATGAGCAGCACGCTCGATGCCTCGTGCATCAGTTCCTCACGCACGGTGTTAAGCATACCATACGAGGTCTTGCCCGTACCCGGTGGGCCGATAATCAGAAACAGTTCCTTTGCCTGACGCACTCGCAGAGCCAGAGGATTGAAAACCCCATAGTCGCCCTTTAGCGTCAGATGGCTGTCAGTCTGAGGCTCGCGCTGGCATAAGAGCAAGTCTCTTCTCTCTTGTGGAGCACGCAAGAAAGCGTGCAGAGCGCGGTATAGCGAAGTGAAAGAGGACTCAAAGAAATCGTGTTCGATGGCCCACTTCCGCTCTCCTTTGCGCCAGAACACGCCACCACCAGCCTGCGTACTGCGCAGTAATAGCGTGATAGTGTCGTCTGTTATCTTCTCTATCGTGGAGCGAAACGCCATCGTTCGTCTTACGTCAGGCTCCTGACCCTCATCGTAAGGGTACAGCACCACGATGTCGCCGGGACGGAAGTTGGAAATGTCGTTATCAGGACGCTCGTCGAAGCCGAGCGTCACGCGCTCCACGTTGCCGTGGTCATCGGCAGCAGGAGACAGCAGTCGTAGGTCGCAGTAGATGTTGCCGGCAAGCAGTTTGTCGTCAAGTGTGCTGTACCATTTATCGGCAAAGCCGGAGTTCTCCTTCGTCTGATTGCCGATTTTAGCCATAAGATGCTCCGTAGCCACAAACCTTAGCATACGCAGGAAGTAGGTGCGCTCCAGTTCCGTGGCATCGTGTATGGGCTGTAAGATGGCATTCAACTCAGGCTTCTGGTAAGCCTCCCACAATCTTCCGGCAGAATGTAGGTCGTTGATGGCATCGGCGGTGAGCGTATTGAGTACGCTGAGACCATCGCGTGTGTAGCCGAACTCAGCCGCAGCGATGCCGTTGCGCACTTTTACTGCTTCGAAAACCAGCTGTGGTGCGTACGCCATGCTGATGAGACCGTTGGCATATTTCGAGTAGAACAGATAGCAGAACAGACTTCTGTGGTTGCGTTCATACTGCTCACGGTTATTGTATCTGAGCAAAAGCATATACAGCAGCAACTGCACGTAGTGCTTCTCCTGCGGTCTGGGCGTGTCGGGCTCGCTCTGTGGCCAGCCGCCCTTGCCCGATTTCTGCTCTATGAGTACGCGCTCATCCATCTGCAAGAAGTCCATACGCCCCTGCAAACCGAGCATCTCTGAGAAGAAAGAAGGCTCCACCATGATTTCCGTTGAGTCGAACTTGTCGATGCCGTTGCCCTGCAGGGCGGCGGGTAGTGTCTCCATAAGTGCGCGGCGTATGTTCTGCTTCTGTCGCTGCGCCTCCTGATGAAAGTCCTGAGCCATGTCGGTAGTGGCAAGCGTCAGTGCGTTGGAGCGAAAGAAATCGCCCACGCTGTCGCGATAAGGACGGTCGTCAGGCTGCAGGCGTAGGGTCTCGTCGAGCAACTGTCCGGCAAGGTTTCCCAAAAGCATAGCCGAAGAACTCGCAGCAGGTTTCAGCCTGTTGAGTAAATGAATTAGCGGCGAGTGGGAATACGTCTCGAAACAGGCAGCTACAGACGATATGTCAACCAGATAGTCAGGCTCTACGATTATCAGCTCCGGGTAAAGCACGCCGTCAGCCTCTCGCGGTCGTATGATGTTGAGTTGCGTGCCCTCTGTGACCATGTCTTTCAGATAAGCCCAGTCCCAATCTGCGTAGGCGGCATTTTCATTGCGACCGTAGTAGTGTATTTTCAGTTCGCTGGCAGTGGCACTGTCAGCAGTAGCATATATATAGGTATCGTCCACGGTCTTTACTATTACGCGCATATACTCGCTGAGCAAGTGCTTGGCCTCTTTCTTCTCGTCAGGAGGAAAGATTGCCGTCAGGTCGGAAGGAGTGTCGATGGAATATACCAACGCTATGAACTGACATACGGCCTTCATATCGTGCATGAAGTCAGAGTGTAGCACGGCGGTGTGCGCCGTGACATTCTGGCGCATCCTTATGCGTGCGGTGTTGACGCTGATGGTGAGTGCCGTGTCGGCCTTATGGTGCTTCAGCAGGTATTCGGTCTTGGCAAACGTGCCGCCGAAGCGCAGTCCCGGTCGGTTAGTGCGCTCGTCGATGCAGCGTAAGAAGATGCGTCGCAGTTGTCGGTAGGCGGTAGCCGTTGACCCGTTAGCGGTTTTTACTGCTTGTCGCAGGTCATCGAAAAGGCGCTCGCCTGTTATCATTTCCATGCTATTCATAATAGGCTGTTTCAGAGAGTGTTATACTTATATGCCTAATCAGCACCCGATTACGTTGTAATCAGATGCTGATTAGGATATAATAGCTATCATATTACTTGGTAATCGGATAGCGATTGCAGTGGGCTATTTACCAATAACCTTGTATGTCTGTGTATGTCCCTTGCTGTCAGTGACTTTCAGTTCGCCTGTTCGTATTATGTAGCCCCGCACGCTATGTTATTGCGCTTTGCTGAGGAAGATGTTCACGATGTCGTTGGCATCGGACATGGTTATTATGCCGTCGCCGTTTACGTCGGCAGCGTCAATGTCAACCTCTGCCGTGCCGAGAAACGCTCCCACGACCTCGTTGGCATCAGACATGGTGACGTGACTGTCGGCATTCACGTCGCCAAGCGGCATCTTCGCGTCCACCCGTACCGTGAGGCCGTATATCTTCACGGCATCATCATTGGCGTATGCTGTAGCGTCAGTGCTGGCCATGGCGCTGGCCTTGCTACTTGCACTGCCAGACACTGGCGCACCATATATAAATATGCGCGTAGATTTCTTTACGTTATAAGGTATCTCTTGTTGGCTGCGGCTCGTGGACTCCAGTTGCTCAGGGTCGTCCTGCCCCGCCTTTACGTATATGGCGCGGCTGCCCAGTGTCTGGCAGTCGAGTGTTATGCTGCCCCTGCCCGCCGGCACCTTCACCATGAGGCCGTTGAACTGGTTCTTCATCGTCAGGTCATCGGCGTTGTTGGCTGTGGCTGCGGCGAGGCCGTCGACAGTTGGTGTAGAGTTGATGATGAGGCAGCCCTCAGAGGCGTTGTATCCGTCGCCGCTCACCTCCGTGTCAAGCGTGGCATATACGCTGCCAAGCATCTCGCTTGTCAGGTCAGTGCTCTCAGTTACGGTCTGGCTCATGCTCATTGTCGTGGTCTGGCTTACGGCCTTGGCGTCAGACGCTCCGTCAAACTGCTCTGTCTGTAAGAATACCGTGGCCCATGTCTTCTCGGCCTTGTAGGCACTCAGCGTTCCGTTGGGCACCTTCAGCAGCGGAATTTGGTTGCTTGTGTAGTAGTTCCAGGTTACTTTGCCATCCTCGCCGCGCTCGCTACTGTAGCTCATGTCGCCAAAGGGATTGACGTCAGCTGACCCACTGGTTGATATGTATTCAGCCCCAAGCTCCCACAGAGCCATTGGCTCCCTGATGTAGGACGACACATATTCTAAATTCCTACAGTCAAGAGCCCTGTCGCCGATATGCTTGAGTGATGACGGCAGGTCGATATGGATAAGCGACGAGCAATTCTGAAAAGCATGGTCACCGATAGTCTCCACGGTGCTTGCCATCTCGACGCGGGCGAGGTTCTCGCAGGCATAAAACATGCTTGCTGGTATGTTTCTCACTCCCTCGCCTATCACGGCGCGCACAAGGCTTTCCGGGAATATTCTTGTGTAACCGCTTGAGCCGTCGGTGCGTTCTATATACCTCTCTTCAGCGTCAATGGCGTTGTAGTTTACGCGCACCAGTGACGAGCCTTCAAATGCCCCACGCTCAATGAGTGCCACGCTCTTCGGTATGGTGACGCGGCGCAGCTTGCTGTTGGCCAGTGCTCCCTCTCGTATTATCTCCAGGTTGTCGGGCAGTTCGATGCTGCTGACCGGCGTGTCCTTCAGGCATTCCTTGCCCAGTATGCGTAGTGTTGAGGGCAGTGTGACGGTGGCTCCCCACTCTGACGGGTGCGAATTGCCGTAGGGATTGTGGTTGGTGAGGAAACCGTCTGCCAGACTTACCGTCCCCTCCTTTATCTTTATGCTGCTGCCCCCGGTGAAGGTGTAGGCCACCTTGCCAATGTATTTCACGCCGTCCTCGGCTGTCATGTTCTCTATGTATGGCACGTGGTACTGACCTACGCCATAGTCCAGTTTACCGAAGAAGGCGAACTTTCCGATTTCTTCCAGGGAGTTAGGCACGGTAATGTCATCGAGTTTGTCGTTGCCACTGAATGCTCTGCTGCCTATCACCCTGATGCCCTCCTGCATTACCAGCGTCTTGATGGCGCAGTCGCTGAATGCATTGCTGCCTATCACCTCCACCGTACCGGGTATGGTGACAGAGGTCAGCCACTTGCAGTTGCTGAAGGCACCGGCAGGAATTGAGGTTATGCCGCTGTTCAGGTTTACGCTTGAGATGTTTGTACCCTGCAGGCATCCCTCTCCCAGTTCTGTTATCTTGCTTATGTCGATTGTGCTGAAGCCAATGCCCATCAGGGCGTAGTTGCCAAGGCGGGTCACCGTGGACGGCAGTGCCACGCCTTTCAGGCGGCAGCCGCCCTCATAGTCAAAGTCGCTCAGGTAGAAGGCATTGTCGCCCACATACTCAGGTGCGGTGGGAAACTCCACCTTCTCTACGGGTGTGCCAGAGAGTATGCACTCGCCGATGCCCTTCAGCTGCTTAGGCAGTTTTATCTGCTTTAGCAACGGCATGTTGCAGAAGGCATAGCTCAGGTCGTTCCTGCGATACAAAATGGTGCTGTATGACGTTACGCCGGTGCGGCCTCCGTCGCCCGCCTCTTCCTTGTTCTCGGCAGAGAGGGTGTATGTGTGGTATTCATAAACCTGAAAACCGCCAAACGTGCCGCCGGTCTTGTTGCGCACGTAGGTGTAGTAAGGCTCGTCGTCATATACCAGCTCTACGTCAGAGAGGTCTATGTATTGCAGCTGCGACACCCAGCCTTTCTGCTCCTGCAGGTATGCCAGGTCGGCACCGCCCAGCTTGCCCCTTACCGTAAGGAAGTCCACCACGTCATAGTCGCCGGCCTCGGCGGCAGCAGCGAGGCGCTGCTTCAGCATGCCGGCGGCCGGCACGCTCACTATGGCGTGAGTGCCGGAGGTGAGGTCGATGTCGGCCAGCTCTGTCTTTTGCTCTTCTTCGGCATATTCAGGGTCATCATTCTTCTGCTCGTATATGGCGATAGTGCCATAGTTGCCATTGTCGTTCAGTGTGACCTTTACCCAGTATGTATAAAAGAGTTGACCTGTGAACAAGAAATCCTGATAGTATTTGAAGTTCCCGAAGATGCCTTTCTCCTCGCCTACGCAGATTTCCATGCCATCTGCGCTGAAATGATAGCGCTTTATGTCGTCCCATCCGTCAGAGGTGGAGGCTAACTTCGTGGTGATGGCAAACCAATTGTTCTGAAACGTGACATAGCCCGTATAGCTACCGTTCTCGTCCTTCTGTAGAGTGGCAGAGGCGTGGTCGGCCTCCATCGTGCCGTCGGTGCCTATCAGGTACACGGCATCTTGCGCCTGTGTGGTCAGCTGCAGTGACAGCAGCAATAGCGTGTAAAGTAGTTTTTTCATAATTATGGTAGGTTTTAAGGTTTCTGCGGTCGTCTCGCCAGTCTGTGGCTTTCGTCCTTGTGCCGGTTTGTCGTCTGTAGGGTGTGGGGCAAAGGCAAGAGCTGTGCCGGTAAGACGTTTCCAGCCGTAAAGTTAGCAAAAAATATGTTTTCATGCAAATGTTTCGCTCGCTTTTCTCTTGTAACCCTCGCATTTTTGTTGAATTGAACCATCATATTGTTAGTTTGAAGCATCCTCGTGGCTATTTTGCTTCTCGCTCATTGTGATTTGTAATCCCTGTGCTGCGAGCATGAGGATATGTAATCCGATTAATAAGTTTGCGCTTAATACGACTGAGGTGTTTTATTTGCTCACAATAGGCAAGGAAAGCGGTCGGGCCGTAATCAGTCGCCGATTGTAACGATCTGCCTAAGACTCTGGTCTTAACCCTATATTCCGCAGCACTTTAATTTAACTTTCTTTATAAGTTCCTGAGCAACAAAATGTTCTTCGACGAGCGAAGCGGCAGAGCCGAGCGGCTCAGGATTTTGTCATGTCAGATTTTTCACTTACCTTAGTGCTGCAAATAAGACAAGCAAAAAATAATCAATGACATGGCAAAGATACAACAAAAATCTGAAAAAATCAGTGCTTTTGGCGGAATATTATCTGCGGATTTTAGGTAACAAAAGAACAAGGTGGCTAAAATACCGTTATGACAACGAAATAAGTGGATTTTTCTTTGTAAAAGGAATTACGGTGAGTTCTATCACTTCAGGTTCTCTTTGAAGAATGTCTCCAACTTGTCGTAGGGAATGACACCTGCCACGTCGTCGTAGAGGTCAACGTGTGAGGCTCCGGGGATAATGAGCATTTCCTTGTTTCCTTCCTTGGCACTCTGACCTTCTACATGCTTGCCTGTCATCTTCTCGAAGGCATACTCCGAGAAGTAGCGCGAGTGGGCCTTCTCGCCGTGGATGAGCAGCACGGGCGTCTCTATCTCGTCAGCAAAGGCAAGGATGGGCTGATTGAGGAACGACTGCGTGCCTGTAACGTTCCAGCCGTCGTTGGAGTTGCCACTACGCTTGTGGTAGCCGCGCTCGGTCTTGTAGTAAGAATGATAGTCCTTCACGAACCACGGGGCATCGTCGGGCAATTCGGCTGGCACACCGCCACCGCGCTTATAGGTGCCGCTGCGGAAGTCTTCCGTACGCTGAGCCGCCATGGCGCGACGCTTCTCCAGACGCTGTTCCTTAGTGTTCTCGCTGGCAAAGTAACCTTCGATGCTCACCTTCGTCATGTCGTACATCGTCGAGGCTACAGTGGCCTTGATGCGTGGGTCGAGGGCTGCTGCGTTGACGGCCATGCCGCCCCAGCCGCAAATGCCGATGATGCCGATGCGCTCAGGGTTGACATTGTCCTGCACCGACAGGAAATCTACGGCAGCGAGGAAGTCCTCGGTGTTGATGTCGGGCGATGCCATGCGACGTGGCTCGCCACCACTCTCTCCGGTAAACGAGGGGTCGAAGGCGATAGTGAGGAAGCCGCGCTCAGCCATGTGCTGGGCATAGAGTCCGCTCGACTGTTCCTTCACGGCACCGAAGGGACCGCTGACGGCGATAGCTGCAAACTTGCCTTCTGCGCCTTTAGGTATATACATGTCGGCAGCGAGTTCGATGCCGTAACGGTTCTTAAACGTGACTTTCTTGTGATTTACCTTCTCACTCTTGGGGAACGTCTTGTCCCACTCCTGATTCAATGTCAGCTCGACGCTTGCGTCGCTTTGCTTGTCAAAGAATGTTGTATTCATACTCTTATTGTTTCGATTGTTGTTACTTATTTGTGCGTAAGCCATGAGCGATGCACCCATCAGCACTGCTGCTAAAACAGATTTCTTCATTTTATTATCTTTTTCCCGTTCTCGATGATGATTCCTTTCTGTCCTGCCTGTGCCAGTGTGCCTTGCAGGGTATAGGCTTTGGAAGACGAGGGCTTGTCGGCACTCACCTCACTGATGGCTGTAGTGCTCGATAGTGACAGCGTGACCGTGACATTTCCCTGCCCTGCCTTGAGGAAGGCTTCCAACTCTGACTGTGTCGAATACTCCATACGCCCCAGGCGGGTGTAACTCCACGAGTTCGAACCGTAGAAGAGTACTATCTGGTTGCCGCTGTAGAGGATGACGTCGCCTGCCTGTGTCGTGATCTGCGTATTGCTTGTGGGTAACGAGCGCCCCAGTGCGCCCACTTTCTCAAAGCCGCCGTAGTCGCTGGCTTCGTATGTGATGTCGCCATCCTGCAGAGCTGCCACCAGCGTCTGTGTGGCACTGTTATCGACCAGCTGGACGGGAAACGTCTTGCCGTCGATGGTGATATACATTTTCTGACTCATAGTTTCACTGTTTTGTTCCTGTGCCTGTGTCTCCTCGCTGCTGCATGATATGACAAGCAAGACTGCCGCCATCATTAACAGACGATGAATGAATGTTGTTTCTTTCATAATCAATGTTCAATGTTTAATGTTATTTCACTTGATACCTTATCCATACAATGCCGTCCTGCTCCTCTACACTCTTGAAGGTTAGGCGTACTGGCTTGCTGTTCATCGGCCTGCCGTCAAAAGCCGCTGCCATGCCGTCTCGTCCGTCGATGCCATAGCCGTACATCATGCTCACCTCGTCGATGAACCCCTTGTCGAGCATGGAGCCGTTGATGCGTCCGCCGCCAACCACCGCCAGACGTTCCACGCCGAAAACTGTGCGTAGTGTCTCCATGGCCGATGCAAGGTCAATGCCGTCCTGACCGGTGGTAACATAAGAAATGTGCTTACCCTTTAGGTAGTCAAGATACTCCTGGCTGCATCTTTCTGATAGTATCATCAGCAAGGGGCGGCCAAACAGTTCGGTGGTGTTATCGTCCCATAACAACGTGCCGTGCGTGTCAACACCGATGGCGTAACCCTCTGCATCTACAGCCTTATAGAGTTGTTGTCCCGCATCTTCATGTGTTTTTTGACATTGAAACAGTCCGCTCTGTGCATAGTGCATCGCCAATGTTGTCTTGCCCTCCAGAGTTGAGGGACAGTCGAGCCTGGCCAACGCCTCGTAATAATGATTTGTGTCGTCTATCTGCTCGGTCATCTCGCAGTCTATCCTGCCGTCGAGCGAAGCCATCATGTGACAAATAATGTAGGGTCTCATTTCGTTCTGTTTTAATATAGTGCAAAGGTACGACTAAAAATCCTCAACCCGTATAGACGGATTGTGGACAAAACTACCAAAAATGAGGATGGTTTCGTAAAACATGCCCATTTACTAAAGCAGAGCTAATGAATAATATGGAAATCATCTAATGTCCCCAACATAGTGTGCATAGCGCAATTTGGGAACAATTAACCCACTGACCTTTGGCATAACTGCTGATAGTCAGTGGGTTTGAGTATTCTGTTGTTAATCTTGATAAGATGAATAGATGCATCTTTGTAATGTTTACAAAAAGCCACGCATAAAAAATAAGAAGCGATGCCACGTGACATCGCTTTTGTGTAAGATAAATTGGGATTTACAGAGTTACAAAATTCATATATCCATTTATTGTATGAAAAATGAGAACCTTGTTAAGACATGCTATTTGGCAATCAATGGAAAAGCAGAGAACAACTCCAGCGCAGAGGATGTCTCATTAATGAGTTTGCTCCTGACAAAGGTCTTCGACTTCGTGTCGTTCAGTACCTCGCCAAGTCCCTGCATCAGGAGTTTAGGGCTGGCCTCACGCACATACTCTGCACACCATGCAGCATATTCGCTTATGCTCTTCCCTGTTCTTTCCATGACAATCTCTTCATTTATCTCTGTATGGTTCTGCAAGAAGAACCATACATCATAAATATCACGTGGAGAGAGGCGTTCACCCATAGCGCAAAGCTTATGAGCGAACATATCAGGCATAGCCATTACTCTAATATCCGTACCTGCCAACGAACGCATCTCGTAGTGGTTCGGGTATTGACGGATAGAAATTTCCACCTTTAACATTCTTTCTCCCTTCCCATAATCCAGCACAAACACAGGACCATAGAGTTTCTTCGCTTCATCATCAATCGTACCAAAGCGAGTCAGTATAGCGCGCACCTTGTCATATACCATATCAAGTTTGTCAGGATCAAGAAGATTGAAATCCAGGTCGGTAGAGAAACGGTTGAGGTTGTGGAAGAACATCAATGAGGTACCACCCTTGAATGCCATGACATTGCAGAGATCCTTATC
>FLNY01003050.1_pt1 | contig 42911 bp, 32 predicted proteins | sample 1140381 | NCBI WGS metagenome assembly FLNY01 (sample SAMEA3878172, study PRJEB12797) | bioreactor metagenome | biome: Moose rumen | place: Sweden | collected 2011-10 | reverse complement strand
CCAACATTATCACAGTTTGAGGCAATACATCATAAGGTAAAAACAAAAAAAAAGACATCACAAAAAGTGATGTCTTATATCATTAACCATTGCTCCTGATTACTTCTTCTTCATAGCAGCATAACGGCTCATGAACTTATCAACACGACCTGCAGTGTCGACGAGCTTAGCCTTACCAGTGTAGAAAGGATGAGAAGTAGAAGAAATCTCTATCTTAACTACTGGATACTCCTGACCCTCGAAAATATCAGTGTCATTTGTCTTAGCTGTTGAACGAGAAAGGAACATATCGCCGTTAGACATATCCTTGAAGATAACCGTACGATAGTTGTCTGGGTGAATACCTTGTTTCATTTTTTATTGTTTTTATACAGTTCAATATTTTATTGCTGGTAACAATAATTAATTAATCTCAAAGAAAAAACGGGAAACCCCGATTTTCAGCGTGCAAAGATAAACACATTTATTTCAGCAGCCAAATATATTCAAGGAAAAATCAGTTCATGCGGCAACATTTAGTGTTTCGCAGTCCATAAACGCCCATATATGAGCATGCTCTGCCACAAACGACCACATACTTGCCGAGCATATCCGGGTTATCTCTCAAGTTAAGTTGTTCTCGCACCTTACCATATGAGGAAGATGAGCCAAGCTGCACGGGTACGCAGCACTTATAGTCCGCTTCAAGCGGAGAGTCGGCAATGACGATATTAGTAGCCACATTACCCACCCCGAACACTGTCGACGACACGTTACGTCCCTGCACGAAGCCCACCACGAAACCACCAAGCCACACATTATCACATGCCGACCCCTCATGATCAGCGAGAAAGAGATAAACCACGCCGCAAGTGAATGAGTAAGCGTTGAAAGGCACCGACTCCGTGCCCTCACCCGACAACCCGCCGTCAAGAGCGGCTCCGGAGAACGAAGAGTCGACCACGCCACCATTCTCAAGACTGATAATGCGGAAATACCGCCACAGCGTGTCCATCGTGGCGAACACGAAGCGGTTCTGCTCACTGTCCATGTCCACAACCCGTCCAGAGTCCGGATACACGACATCAGAAGGCAAAACGATGCGTTCACACCCATAAGAAAAACAGAGCGAGAACGCCAAACATAACATAATGTAAGGTAAACTTTTCATCTTCAAAAAAATCTGTCACAAAGAAAAAAGAAATTTAGCAAATTAGCAACCGCCGGATAAAAAATTTGGAGGTCTAAAGCGTAAAATGAAAAAATTACACTACCTTTGCATGAGTAAGACAAATCTGGTAAAAAGATTTTATACAACACATTATATAATTATTAAGACTATGGTAAATTACAAAGAACTTGGTCTCGTTAACACACGCGAGATGTTCAAGAGAGCTGTAGCTGGTGGTTATGCTATCCCAGCGTTCAACTTCAACACAATGGAGCAGATGCAGGCTATCGTTATGGCAGCTGTTGAGACTCAGTCTCCAGTTATCATGCAGGTTTCTAAGGGTGCCCGCAACTACGCTAACGGTACTATCCTCCGTAACCTCGCTAAGGGTGCGGTAGAGTACGCTAAGGAACTCGGCTGTGAGGCTCCTGAAATCGTTCTTCACCTCGACCACGGTGACACTTTCGAGCTTTGCAAGGACTGTATCGACAACGGTTTCTCTTCTGTCATGATCGACGGTTCATCTCTTCCATACGAGGAGAACATTGCTCTTACAAAGAAGGTTGTTGACTACGCTCACCAGTTCGACGTAACAGTTGAGGCAGAGCTTGGTGTTCTCGCTGGTGTTGAGGACGAGGTTGTTGCTGCCGAGTCACACTACACAAAGCCAGAGGAGGTTGTCGACTTCGCTACTCGTACAGGTTGCGACTCTCTCGCTATCTCAATCGGTACTTCTCACGGTGCTCACAAGTTCACTCCAGAGCAGTGCACACTCGTTAACGGCGTACTCGTTCCACCACCATTGGCATTCGACGTTCTCGCTGAGATTGAGAAGAAGCTCCCTGGATTCCCAATCGTTCTCCACGGTTCTTCATCAGTCCCACAGGACGAGGTTGCTACAATCAACAAGTACGGCGGTAAGCTCGAGGCTGCTATCGGTATTCCAGAGGAGCAGCTCCGTAAGGCTTCTAAGTCAGCTGTCTGCAAGATCAACATCGACTCTGACTCACGTCTCGCTATGACTGCAGCTATCCGTAAGTACCTCGCTGAGAACCCATCACACTTCGACCCACGCCAGTACCTCAAGCCAGCGCGTGAGAACATGAAGAAGATGTACATCCACAAGATTGTGAATGTGCTCGGTTCTAACGGTAAGCTTGCTTGCGCTAAGTAATAGCAAACTAAGTAGAGTACAATAAAAAGCGTGCGGACAAATGGTCGCACGCTTATTTTTTTACGCAACAAGTCAACGCCCGTCGCCGAGGGCGTGACGTGACTTATACGCCACGTCCACGCACCTCGCCTCTGGCAGGCACTTTCTTTATCTGACTCTTACCACCAGGCAAGCTGACTTTCACAACACCTTTCGAGTTGCGGTGTGACTTGATGGTATAAGAGACGACCTTACCGTCACGCCATGACAAGGACAATTCATACCCTCCTCTCAGTCTCACTCCCGCCAGACTTCCGTTCGCCTTCCATGCGGCAGGCATCGCTGGCAGCAACTCGACATTAGTATTTCCCATTGTGTCTACTGACGACTGAACAAGCATCTCTGTCACTCCCGCAGCGCCTCCGAAATTGCCGTCAATCTGGAAAGGGCTATGCGCATCGAACAGATTAGGGTATGTGCCGCCACCACGTCTCTTATCCTTACCACTATAATTGTCAGGATGGACGAAAGAGAGCAGAGTCCTGTACATCTTGTAAGCATTCTCGCCGTCATGCAGACGAGCCTGCAGGTTGACTCTCCAACCAGTACTCCATCCTGTCGTCTTATCTCCCTTTATCTCAAGTGTACGCTTACATGCCGCAGCCAGCTCCGGCGTGCCGTCGACAGTGATATGATGTCCTGGGAACAAGCCAAAGAGATGAGACTGATGACGGTGCTGCGGGTCTTCATCCTTCCAGTCATTGTACCACTCCTGGAGGTTACCATCCTTACCCACTCTATAAGGGAGCAACTTTGCTATCGCCGCATCCAATCGTTTGACGTACTCTTTACTCTCTCCAAGCACAACAGCGGCATCACGTGTGTTCGTCAGACATTCCTTAATCATAGCAATGTCGGCGAAGCCTCCGTACAAAGAGCATCCATGGTAGCCGCCATCTGTCACATACTTATTCTCAGGAGAAGTACACGGAGAAGTCATAAGATAGCCGTCCTTCTCAATCATCCATCCGAGACAAAAGTCCGCGGCACCTTTCAGCAGAGGATAGACATCACGCAAGTAGTCCTGGTCCATAGTGAACAGGTAATGTTCCCACAGATGCGTACTTATCCACGCACCACCCATGTTCCAGTTAGCCCATGAAGGATCACCGCCGTTCAGCCCCACAGGACACGTCATCGCCCATATATCAGTGTTGTGAGCGAGACACCAGCCTTCAGAGACGCCATAATAAGCCTTTGCGGTCTGTGTTCCGGTGAGCGGTAGTTTCTTTATGAATCCGAGAAGCGACTCATGCATCTCTGGCAGGTTACAAATCTCCGACGGCCAGTAATTCTCCTCAACATTGATGTTGGAAGTGTAGTTACAAGACCAAGGTGGCAGTATCTTCTCGTTCCACAATCCCTGCAGATTGGCCGGGACACCCTCCGTACGAGATGACGAGATCAGCAGGTAACGTCCGTACTGCACGTAAAGCTCCTCAAGGTCTGGGTTACGCTGATTCTCCGTCGTAAACTTATACAGCTGCTGGTCTGTCGGCAAAGCAGATATGGACTTGTCTGTCGTTCCGAATTCAATAGAAAAACGGTCAAAGAGTTTTTTATAGTCCTCTTTGTGACGCGACAGCAACATGTCATAATCCTTTGCCTTCGCCGAGTCAATACGAGAACGGACGAGAGACTTATAGTCCCTACCCTCCTTCACAGGATCTTTATCACTTCCGTTAAAGCTTGTAACATTAGAGATTAACACCACAGCGTCAGAGCATCCCTGAAGAACAAGCTGGTCATTGTCCTTGACAAACACCTTGCCATCTTTATTCTCGATATGTATGATAGTTCTGAAATGCACACCTCTGCTGGAGTCATACATATGCTTCTCACCTGAGCTGGTATAACTTGGCATGCTATGGTAAGCAGCGTAGCCGTCAATAATCAACTCATTGTCCTCTGCTTTCACAGTATGAGGCAACTGACAATGATAGGAGAAGACTCTAGTGGCGCCACCTTTTGCGTTGGACACACTCTGGTCACTGATTCTCATCACAATGACAGAGTCCGGAGCTGAGGCAAAGTAGCGGACATCCGTAATTCCCGACATGGAATACTTGACACCAGCCACCGCACTTGAGATATCCAGCGAGCGCTCGTATCCGATCCTTCCCATTGCCGTCTCATCCGACTCATCCAACTGACCGGAACAGACGTTGCTGACGGTGAGCGTACCTAATGCCTGGTAGCTCTCAGAGTAATGTCCTTGCACATTACGCTGCAGAGCATCCGCCGTCTTGTAGTCTTCCTTGTCGAGACTCTCCCTTATAGAGGGAATCGCCTTATATGCGTCCTTCGACCAAACGGCATGATCAGGCTCACCTGTCCACAATGTGATATCATTGAGAGAGAGTTTCTCCTCATTCACTCCACCATACACCATGGCACCGAGATTTCCATTTCCAATAGGCAAAGCCTCCTCAAAAAACAGAGCAGGACGATTGTAATGCAAGACATCACTTTGCGCAGACGTTGTCATAACAGCGACAGACATCAACAAAGCAGACGTCGTAATTCTACGTTTTACAGAAAAAATCATTTTTATTTTGTTTAGTTAAGGTAAAAGTTACGAACACAAAGATAAGATAATCATTCGACAAACACGTCATGAACACAATATTTATTTCCCTTATACATATTATGTGATGTGTATCTCTCATCTCACATATTTTGGCACACAGTTCTGCGGAATCATAAATTATACTTATATTTGTGAGCGAAGCGTCAAGACTACGGCGCCTCACAGCCTGTAACACAAGCAAAACCTAATCTACAAGCATCTTATGAAACACATAACACTGATAGTCTTAGCGTTTCTCACCTGCACATCTTCCGTGTGTCAGACAGAACAGCCAAGACGTAAACGAATAGATCTGAGCGGCACATGGGACACTAACCTCGGCAAATGTGTGCTACCAGGCACAACTGACGAGAACAGACTCGGAACGAGAAACACAGACTCCACATGCACCTCGCAACTTACCAGGGAATACTCATACAGGGGTAAGGTGGAATACACTAAGAGCATTGACATACCTGAAGAATTCACAGAGGGCACACTGTGCCTTCACATGGAACGCACTAAATGCAGCACACTGATTGTGGACAAAGACACGGTCGGTCACATCAACCAGCTGTACGCTCCGCACAGATATGACATTTCCGGCATCACAAGCGGAAAACACCTGTTCAAAATCATAGTAGACAATTGCGACAACACTGTACCAGACATTGTGCGCGGTTCTCACGCATGGAGCGACGCCACACAAACCAATTGGAACGGCATACTCGGAGACTTTTACATAGAATTACGTCCCGAGACATACATTGAGGACGTCAAAGTATATCCAGACGTTGACAACAAGAGTGCTAAGATAGACATATACCTCGTCAGTCCTGAAAGAAAAAAATTAAAGATTGACTTATCCACAAGGTTATGGAACGATGGGCAGACCTGGAACGACGACATATCACAGACCATCAGCGCATACGCTGAGGAAGGACGCAACGTGATAACCACGTCATTGGACCTCGGCGACAGTCCGCAGCTGTGGAATGAGTTCCACCCTTCTCTTTACCAGCTCACGGTCAGCATAGCTAAAAAAAAAGGCGGTGACACGAAAGTCACACAGTTCGGAATGCGTAAGTTTGAAACGGAGGGAAGACGATTCAAGATGAACGACAAGTACGTGTTTCTACGAGGCACACACGACGCCTGTGTTTTTCCTCTCACAGGATACGCCCCGACAAACGTGGAGCAATGGAGAGAGTTATTCCTAAGAGCGAAAAGCTACGGCATCAACCACTACAGATTCCACTCGTACACCCCACCCGAGGCAGCTTTCACCGCAGCCGACATCGTGGGCATGTATCTGCAATGTGAGCTTCCCGCCTGGGGCAGCATCGACAGGAACAACGAATCCACGAACAGATTCTTACTCAACGAGGCCTTCACGACATTAGACCACTTCGGTAACCACCCCTCATTCATGATGCTTGGACTTGGAAATGAAATGTGGGGCGACGTGGATGTCATGAGAGAATGGCTGGACAGCCTACGACACACAGACCCTCGCAGACTCTACTGTTTCGGAGCCAACAACTGGCTCGGCTGGCGAGGAGCGCAAGACGGAGAGGACTACATGGTGACATGCAGAGTTGGTGGCGGAGACAGATTTGACACACACACGAGAAGCTCCTTCTCCTTCGCCGACGCAGAAGACGGCGGCATCCTCAACAGCATGCGACCCGGAACGAGCAAAGACTACACCCATGCCGTCACGCTCTGCCCGCGACCGATAATAAGTCACGAGAGCGCACAGTTCCAGATCTACCCCGACTACAGCGACATAGTCAAATACAAGGGCATACTGAAACCATACAACCTGCAAGTGTTCCGTGAGAGAATAAAAGACAAAGGTATGCTTCAACACGTCAAGGAATTTCACGAGACGACAGGAAAATGGGCGGTCAACTGCTACAAAGCGGACATGGAATACTGTCTCAGGACTCCGGAGTTCGGAGGATTTGAGATTCTTGACATAAAAGATTACCCGGGACAAGGTACGGCGTTGGTGGGCATCCTCGACGCCTTCATGGACAGCAAAGGTCTGATAAGCCCTGAGGGCTTCCGTGATTTCTGCAGTCCATTCACGTTGCTGGCAAGAATGGACAGCCTGTGCTTCGACTCAGAACAAGGGCTTGACATCATCGTCAATGCCTGCAACTACACAGAGAACGACATAATGGGTAACGTCAAAGTACGCCTCACCAAGGCTGACTCGGAAGAGGATATCTTGACGAAAGTTTTTCACGGATGCATCTTCACTCAAGGCGATGTCACCGATGTGGGGAAGCTACACGTTGAGCTGCCTAACATCAGCGTACCGACAAAAATAAACATGACACTGACATGTGACAAATATCAAAACACATACTCTCTGTGGGCATTCCCGAAAATTCGGAACACGGAAGAGCATGATGAGATAATACATGTGGAGCAGATAAGCCGAGACGTCATGGACAAGCTGTGCGCTGGTGCCTGCGTCCTCTTGACTCCAAGGCACAAGGACATCGAGAAGCAGAGTGTAGGCGGTCTGTTCACGCCCGACTACTGGAACTACGCCATGTTCAAGACAATCTCAGAGAACAACAACAAACCCGTGTCACCTGGCACGTTAGGCATGTGCATGGACGCCGACCACCCCCTGTTCAACGAGTTCCCGACCGACGGACGGACAGACTGGCAATGGTGGACGATAGCAAGAAACAGTCGTCCTCTGATACTCAATCGTCTTCCCGACACTTACCGTCCGATTATTCAGGTTGTTGACAATGTGGAGCGTAATCACAAACTGGGGATACTCATGGAATTCAAGGTTGGAGACGGAAAACTTCTCATATGCACGACAGACATGTCAGAGACAGAGAAACATATTGAAGGCAGATGGTTTGAGAAAGCCATATACGACTACATGATGTCAGAAGAGTTCAACCCGGACTTTGCTCTCAGCCAAGAGAATCTAAACACCTTGCTGCGAGAAGAGTCCACTATCAGAGACATACAGGGAGTCAAGAACGAGACCGACTATAAGATTCCTCAGTAAAGGCATGTCACACCCAGCCATAGCAAGCCCGACGTGACCATCACCACACAAAAACAAAAAGCCATTTCCACTTTAAGTGAGAATGGCTTTTCTTTATGGTGTTTTAATACAAAAAAACAAACATGTGGTAACGTTTCCGAAACACGCAATAAACCTATCATCAGCTACAGAGACTAGTACCAAACTTCATTTCCTATCTCATTCTTAATCTCCTCTTTGTTACAAGTCGCTGATAACTCAATGTAAGTTCCTTCTAGGTTAAGATCTGTTGTTTTCATAAAAATAAGATTTAAAGGGTGAGTATTCATAAAAAAACGCATGATTTCCTCTACACTAAACTTTTTTCTTTTATATTCTATTATGCTACATCGCAAATATGGCAATAATTATTTTAAAACGCAATAATATATCGAAAGTTTTTTATCAAAAAAACACTTATAAATTCGTTTTCTTGACATATAAGAAAAATAAATTTGAAATAAAGTACAACAATATCCATTTTCCATATAATTACAGCTATTTCGCCATAAAAAACAGAAGAGACCATACTCATTGACGAACACAAAAAAAGACATCTAACAACTCATGCCCCTGGTGCTTTACACGTCATACACATCAGAATAACGCAAAAAGGCAGAACATGGATTTTTAGAAACAAAATAATAACGTATCTTTGCAGGGTAATATAATAGACAGAGAATAATGACACAAGACTGTGAGGACAGGATCAAGAAATCCGTGGATCTCTTCATGCAAGGCTACGGATGCTGCCAAAGCGTCTTAGCCGCTTTCGCCGACATATACGGACTGGACGACAATACTGCAAAAAAAATAGCAGCCGGATTCGGCGGCGGTGTTGGAAGAATGCGAATGATGTGCGGAGCAGTATCTGGCATCGTGGCGCTTGTCGGACTGGACTGCGGACAGACAGAGGGAGACGACAGGAATGGCAAGTCACACTGCTACAAAGTGGTACAAAGCCTGCTGAACAAATCCAAGGAGCAGAACGGATCAATAATCTGCGCAGAGATACTGGGCATCAACGGCAACAACAAGGCAGCATCAAGCTATGTGGCATCAGAGCGGACTGCCGAGTACTACAAGAAAAGACCTTGCGCCGCAAAGGTAGAGAGCGCAGCCAGAATCTTCGCGGAGTACCTTGAAGACAAAAACAAAGCAGAACAAAATTAACAACAGCAAAATACAACAATAATAAATAAAACTTCACATGAAAAAAAATCTCGGAACAATTTGTATCCATGGTGGATGGAAGCCAACCAAGGGAGAGCCGCAACAGCTACCCATATGGCAGAGTACGACATTCAAGTATGACACAAGCGACCAGATGGCCCGTCTCTTCGACCTCAAGGATAGCGGATATTTCTACACACGACTCGCCAACCCTACTAATGACGCCGTAGCGAAGAAGATCGCAGCTCTGGAGGGCGGTGTCGGCGCAGTGCTCACGTCATCAGGACAGGCAGCCAACTTCTACGCCATCTTCAACATATGCGAAGCCGGTGACCACTTCATCACTTCCAACACTATATACGGAGGTACATTCAACCTGTTCGGAGTGACAATGAAAAAACTCGGCATCGAATGCACGTTCGTAGACCCGGACTGGGACGACGAGAGGATAGAGGCCGCATTCAAGCCCAACACAAAATGTTTCTTCGGAGAGACAATATCTAATCCGGGAGGTAACGTCTTCGACATAGAGCGTTTCGCCAAGATGGCGCACAAGCACGGAGTGCCACTGATCGTGGACAACACTTTCGCCACACCTATCAACTGTCGTCCTTTTGAGTGGGGATGTGACATCGTCACTCACTCCACGACCAAGTATATGGACGGACACGCCACTCAGGTCGGCGGCGCTGTCGTCGACTCCGGCAACTTCGACTGGGAGGCTTACGGCGACAAGTTCAAGGGACTGACCACCCCAGACGAGAGCTATCACGGACTCACATACACCAAGTCTTTCGGCAAGATGGCATACTGCACCAAACTGGTGAGCCAGCTGATGAGAGACCTCGGAAGCATCCCTGCTCCTCAGAACTCCTTCCTCCTCAACCTCGGACTCGAGACTCTGCACCTGAGAGTGAGACAGCACTGCGCCAACGCTCAGAAGATTGCAGAGTGGCTTGAGAAGAACGAACGAGTGGCTTGGGTGAACTACTGCGGACTGCCAGGCAACAAGTACTACGAGCTGGGAAAGAAATACCTGCCTAACGGCTCATGCGGCGTGATAGCCTTCGGACTTAAGGGCACACGTGAGGACGCCATAAAATTCATGGACAACCTCGACTTCATCTCAATCGTGACACACGTGGCTGACGCAAGAACATGCGTGCTGCACCCTGCGAGCCACACGCACAGACAGATGAGTGACGAGCAACTCCGCGACGCCGGCGTGGCACCAGACCTCATACGCTTGTCTGTCGGCATCGAGGACTGTGATGACATCATCGCGGACATCGAGCAGGCCATGAGCAAGATGTAAAGACAACTCATCATACGGCAAACAACAAACACGTATTGTTGTTTGCCGTTTTTTCACTTATCCTATCCTATGAAAACTACGACACTCATCATCTCTTTATTAGCGTCATCATTGGGAATGACCATAACGTCTGACATGTATGCGCAAGACAGCAGTAACGTATCTTCGACGAACCTAACAACTAAAGGCACATCTGCCATGAGGAAATACAGCGAATGGATGACGTACTCGGAGATGAAAAGACATCAGAACAAGTCCCTCGACTTCTCTGACAAACCGAAATGGAGTTACGCCACCGGTATTGAGCTTGAGGCAATGTACGACACATACACGAGATGCGGAGACCAGACGATACTTGACTTCTGCAAAGGATACGTCGACTCTCTTGTCTGCGACGACGGCTCAATAAGGGGCTACAGGCTTAACGACTTCAACCTTGACAATCTTCGCCCCGGACATCTCCTGATAAAGATGCACAAGGAGACACCACGGGAAAAGACACGAATAGCGATAAAGACATTGCTAGAACAGACCGACAGACAGCCAAGGACGAAGACGGACAGCGTCTACTGGCACAAAGCGATATACGCATATCAGGTGTGGCTGGACGGCATATTCATGGGACTGCCTTTCAGAGTCTTGTCCACAGACTCCTTCCGCGACAAAGAAACCCGTACACGAGTCTATGATGACGCCGTGAGACAAGTGACAATGACCTACCAGAGGACGTATGACAAAAAGACGGGACTGAACAGACACGCATACGACGAAAACAGAAACATGTTCTGGGCTGACAACGCCAGCGGACAAAGCCGTCATTGCTGGGGAAGAGCTCAAGGATGGTTCTGCATGGCACTTATAGAGATGCTGGACGCCATGCCGGATAACTATGACGGTAGAAAACAAATCATCAAGACTCTGAGAAGATGCCTCAACAACTTGACAAGATGGCAAGACCAAGACTCCGGACTGTGGTGGCAGGTGACAGACTGCCCTAACAAGGAGGGTAACTATCTCGAGTCAACCTGTTCGTCAATGTTCGCCTACACACTTCTAAAGGCTTACAACAAGGGCTATGTGGGAAGAAAGTACAGGGACGCTGGCGTAAAAGCGTACGATGGCATAACACGCGAGTTCATCAGACACGACGCCGACAGCACGATATCTCTCACACGATGCTGCGCCGTGGCTGGCCTGGGACCCGGACGCAGCGACGAGGTTGACGAGGCTTTACTGAAGACCGGCTCAAAGAAACCATTGAGGGAGAACAGGAAAAGAGACGGTTCGTTCAACTATTATATCAACGAGACGATAAGAGACAACGACCCAAAAGGTATCGGACCTTTCATCTGGGCATCACTCGAAATGGAAAGTCTCAACAAATAAGATGAATAAAAACAAGAAACGAGCCGGGGCATACCCGACTCGTTTCTTCTCTTTATATATTCGACGGACATCAATCCTCTGAGCCTATCACCTTCCAGATGCACGCAGCAATAGCAGCACCCACGAAAGGACCGACTATGAACACCCACAAGTCAGTGAGAGCCTGACCTCCCTCAAACACTGCAGGAGCGATTGAACGGGCTGGGTTAACAGATGTTCCAGTATAGTGAATACCTACAAAGTGGATGAGGATGAGTGACAAACCGATTGCCAATCCAGCGAAATTACCAGCACCGACCTTAGAGTCTGTTGTACCAAGAACAACGAGAACGAAAATTGCAGTGAGGACAATCTCAGCGATGAGACCTGCTGTTACTCCAGCTCCACACGCATTAGCGCCAGTGAGAGTACCACCAGCCAACGCCTGGTCTGTGGAAGTCAAGGCATACAGAATAGCAGAGCCGATGAAAGCACCGATAACCTGGAACAGCATGTACATGGCTGCATCCTTAGCATCGATACGCTTAGTGAGAAGACAACCAAGTGTTATCGCAGGATTAATATGACAACCGCTGACTCCACCTATGGTGTAAGCCATAGCGACAACGGCAAGTCCGAACGCCATTGACGTACCCACAACACTTGCTGTATCACTACCACAGTTAAGACTAACGGCTGTGCCGCATCCAAGAAGAACGAGTACCATCGTTCCAATCATTTCCGCTAAATACTTTTTCATGACCTGAAAATTTTTAATAGTTATTAGAAATTAGTAAATAATGTCTTTCCTGATTAGCATATTACAAATATATAACTTTTGTCACAAAAATCATATTCACAACCAACAAATTTTTTATAATTATCTTTATTTCTCAATTGTTTCACGTATATAACGATGGAGAAAAAATCAAAAAACTAGTGTTTTGTCACACTATTTCATAAAGGTATCATGAGATGTACACTAATGGAGATTTTACGTCAATCGACATCCCGCTCTGTGTGCCTGACTCTTTAGAAAAGCTCATTTCCCGTACTTATAAAGACGACAAACACAATAATAAAGTGAGGACAGTGTAACACATTAGCACTCACGCCAATAACTCCCACACGAAACAGATATAACAGAGATTTCACTGGGGGAATAATGGACAATTTGCCGTAAAACCAAATTTCCTATGCCTATTTTTTTGCAAAAGCAGGTTAACTTATTGACAATCTTAATACAAGGCATTTAAAAATCTTAGATATCATTTTTGAAATTCTCAGGTTAGGCTGTAGTCTATATGCAGGTCTGCAGTTTCAAAAATCCTAACCTGAACTTTTCAACGTCCTAACCTAAGTTTTTCAGACGCCGAATAAGACACGGGAAAATTACAGAAGTCATTTTATCGTTGCCCCGTGTCAACGGAAAAAGAGGAGTTTCGGACAATGAAAAATGTGCGAAATGGAATGGGAATCCGGGGAGGTGTTTTTGTGAGGTCACATCGTCCGTGACAACAGGAAACAAAAAAGTCCCGTCTCAGAAGAAGACGGGACTTTTCCTTTCTATGAGTAATTATTTTCTAATAAGAATGATTTCGCCACGTTGAGGGACGAAGCTTCTTTTCTTGAAGTTTATCCTGTAAAGCGTCTTCATCCTCACACCATATCTCTGTGATATCGTATACATCGTCTCACCGAACTGTACCTTATGCCAATATCCCTTATAATTTTTGTCCGCCTTGGAACGTTTCTTCTGCAAGAAAACATTCATTCCCGGCGTCAGCACCGTATTACGTCCAGCCTCGTTATAACGTAAGAGACGATCGAGTTCGATGCCCTTCTCCTTGGATATTGAGTACCACGTGTCACCCTTTCTGACGATGACGCATTTCAGTTTGTTAACAGAATAGACGACATGCTGGTTTCTGTTTCGTGTATATCTCGTGGTCTTTCCCTGAGTGTACTGCGCACGCTCGACCACCTTACCTTTCTCCTCATACTCATACGAGCCGTCATCATCCGCAGCGTCAGCCAAGTCAAGCTGTGTCGTGGCATAGTCATACTGATGGAGGTCATAGTCATCAATGAGTTTAATGAGTCTGTCGGCGTATGTTGGCAGTGTGGCATATCCACAAGCCTTGAGTCCCTTGGCCCATCCTCGATAGTCATCCGGCTCGAGAGTGAAGAGACGAGCGTACCGGTCTCGCTTGAGGAAAAGCGAATGGTCCTCATAGCTCTGACTGACGTAATCGTACTTGCGGAAACACTCCCCTTTCTTATCATCATCATGTCGCACACTTGGTCCGGACCACGATGAGCCGCACTTTATTCCGAAATGGTTGTTTGACCTCTTGGCCAAATCCGCCTGACCAGCGCCACTCTCCAAGATAGCCTGGGCAAGTGTGATACTCGCGGGGATGCCATACTTGTTCATCTGATCGATGGCAATCTGCTTGTACTGCTCAATATATTTCACATAGTTTGCATTCCTGTTTTGCGCATTCGACATCAGACACACAGCCGAAAGCGCAAATACAAAGATCTGTTTTGCTATACTCATATTGCTTCAAAAAAACGCACTAAGTGCTATGGATGATAATCAATTAGAAATAATTAGCGCGAATATATGAAATTTAATTCTAAATTTTATTCGTTCTTTGAAAATAATGTCATACATTTGATTGTTTAACGTCAATCACATTGAATCTATGGAGGAATTAGACTTACATATCACAGTAATCAAGAAAAACGAGGATGAACTGACAGAAGAAGAGAAACAACTTGTTGAACAAGCTAAAGAGGCCACGTACAGGAGTTACGCTCCATACTCTAACTTCCGGGTAGGCGCAGCCGCCGCCCTTGACAACGGGGTAACGGTGACCGGCAACAACCAGGAGAACTCCGCCTACCCTTCAGGACTTTGCGCTGAACGAACAACTTTGTTTTACGCTAACGCCAGATACCCAGAAGCGAAAGTCAAATGTCTGTGCATTGCCGCTCGTGACACGTCGGGACAATTCACAAAACGACCGATAGCGCCATGCGGAGCGTGCAGACAGGTAATGTCGGAGACAGAGGACCGCGGAGGAGTGGACATGAAAATCATACTGTACGGCACGGACGGCATATATATAATAAGGTCTGTCAAAGACCTGCTGCCCGTATCTTTCGACTCATCATTTCTTTGAGTGAAGGCTGCGAGCACCTTAAGTCTTTAGCACGCACAAAAAAAATAAGCCCTGGGAAATCGCTCTCCCAGGGCTTTATCATGTTATTTATGTCAATCACATATCGTACATCTGAGCGCGAAGTTCCTTTATAGAGTCTGAGTGCACATATTCGTCATACTCCATCAGCTTGTCTATGCTGCCCTTTGGAGTAAGCTCAATGATACGGTTAGCCACGGTCTGGATAAACTCGTGGTCATGGCTGGCGAAGAGCACGTTACCCTTGAACTGCTTCAGGTTGTTGTTGAACGCTTGGATACTCTCAAGGTCGAGGTGGTTAGTTGGTGTGTCCAAGATGAGACAGTTAGCGTTCTTCAACTGCATACGCGCAATCATACAACGCATCTTTTCTCCTCCGGAAAGCACGTTTACCTTCTTCAGGACCTCCTCACCTGAGAAGAGCATACGTCCGAGGTAACCCTTGAAGAACACATCGTTGCCCTCACCGAATTGTCCGAGCCACTCGACAAGGTTCTTGTCGGACTGGAAGAATGAAGTGTTGTCGAGAGGCAGATAAGCCGTGGTGATTGTCACTCCCCACTTATATGTTCCGCTCTGCGCCTCACGGTTACCGTTGATGATCTCAAACAAGGCTGTCATAGCGCGAGGGTTATGACTCAGGAATACCACCTTCTCGCCTTTCTCGACTGTGAACGACAGATTCTTGAAGAGAACGGTTCCGTCTTCCTCCACAGCACTCAGGTTCTCGACTTCCAAGATCTGATTGCCCGGCTCACGGTCCATCTGGAAGATGATGCCAGGATATTTACGAGTTGAAGGCTGAATCTCGTCCACGTTAAGCTTCTCCAACATCTTCTTACGGGAAGTGGTCTGCTTTGACTTGGCTGCGTTTGCGGAGAAACGACGGATAAACTCCTCGAGCTCTTTCTTCTTCTCGTCCGCCTTAGCCTTCTGGTTCTGCGCCTGTCTCAACGCCAACTGTGAAGACTCATACCAGAAAGAATAGTTTCCGGCAAAAAGATTCACCTTGTTGAAATCGATATCCACTGTGTGTGTTGACACGGCGTCAAGGAAGTGACGGTCGTGAGACACTACAAGCACTGTATGCTCGAAGTTGGCGAGGAAGTCCTCAAGCCACTCGACAGTATCAAGGTCGAGGTCGTTGGTCGGCTCATCTAGAAGCAAGTTGTCAGGGTTACCATAGAGTGCCTGCGCAAGCATGACACGCACCTTCTCCTTACCCGTCAGCTCACTCATGAGCTTTCCGTGGAGAGCCTCCTTGATGCCCAGTCCAGAAAGAAGCTGAGCAGCGTCACTCTCCGCATTCCATCCATCAAGCTCAGCGAATTTCTCCTCAAGCTCAGCGGCGCGCACGCCATCCTCGTCAGAGAAGTCCTCTTTGGCATACAGCGCATTTTTCTCCTGCATTATATCCCAAAGAACAGAATGACCCATAAGCACAGTGTCCAACACCGTGAATCCATCATATTTGTTGTGGTCCTGAGAGAGAACGCTGAGACGCTCTCCTGGGCCAAGTGTTATTGTTCCCTTAGTAGGCTCAAGCTCACCGCTGATAGCTTTCAGCAGAGTTGACTTTCCCGCACCGTTGGCACCTATCACACCATAGATGTTGCCATTTGTGAACTTCAAATTTACATCCTTGTAAAGGACACGCTTACCAAATTGTATGGCAAGATCAGAAATTGTAATCATCGATTATTACAGTCTTTATACCTTTAACTTTACATTCTTTACACACAGCTTGACCGGATAACCAAAAGCGCCCTCACTTCTCTCACCTCACTAAACATAGTCCCCAAAACCAAACTGAACGCGAAGGTACGAAAAAAAATCCAGTATAACAACACATCTGTCACATTATGAGTCAAGAAGAAAAAAAAGGGCATCTCCTTACGGAAATGCCCCTGGTTATATTCTTTTTTAGAAAGAATTAGCCGTTGATCTTCTTCATGTGTGCGATAAGCTCGAGAACCTTGTTAGAGTAACCGATCTCGTTATCGTACCAAGACACAACCTTAACGAATGTGTCAGTGAGGGCGATACCAGCCTTTGCATCATAGATAGAAGTGAGTGTGCAACCGAGGAAGTCAGAAGAAACGACAGCATCCTCAGTGTAACCGAGAACACCCTTAAGACCACCCTGCTCGATTGGAGTCTCAGAAGCCTTCTTCATAGCAGCGTTGATCTCGTCGTACTTAGCTGGCTTAGCGAGGTTAACTGTAAGGTCAACAACAGATACGTCAAGAGTAGGAACACGCATTGACATACCAGTGAGCTTACCGTTGAGCTCTGGGATAACCTTACCTACAGCCTTAGCAGCACCTGTAGAAGAAGGGATGATGTTACCAGCAGCTGCACGACCACCGCGCCAGTCCTTCAAAGATGGACCGTCTACAGTCTTCTGAGTTGCAGTTGTAGAGTGAACAGTTGTCATAAGACCGTCTGTGATTCCCCAATTATCGTTAAGAACCTTAGCGATTGGAGCAAGACAGTTAGTAGTACAAGATGCGTTAGAAACGAACTTAGTACCCTTAACGTACTTATCGAAGTTCACACCACATACGAACATTGGAGTAGCGTCCTTAGAAGGAGCTGACATAACAACATACTTAGCACCAGCCTTGATGTGAGCCTGAGCCTTCTCCTCTGTAAGGAAGAGACCAGTTGACTCAACAACATACTCAGCACCGATTGCATCCCACTTAAGATCCTCTGGGTTACGCTCTGCAGTCACACGAATCTTCTTACCGTTAACGATAAGGAGTGAGTTCTCAACATCAGCCTCGATAGTACCATCGAAAGCACCGTGCATAGTGTCATACTTGAGCATATAAGCGAGGTAATCTACTGGGCAGAGGTCATTGATACCTACCACCTCAATATCATCGCGGTTCTGAGAAGCGCGGAAAACGAAACGACCAATACGACCGAAACCGTTAATACCAACTTTTGTTGCCATTGGATTATAAAATTTTGATTGTTAAAAAATATGTTTATGATCTCTAAATTCTATTTCCTAAAACATGACGGCTTAAACGAGGCCGCCGAAAACACTAAACAAGACGGAAAAGCGTTATCCACAATTGCAATAATGCGCCGTAGAACATGCCGCAACAGCCATCAACGCCATCACCACCAACACGTATCTTATTATCACATATTTCATGCTTTTTCTTCTTTTTGCGCACAAAGTTACGGATTTTTCTTTTAACTTTGCAAACTAAATGAAAGGATTTTTTTTGATATAACATTTTTTACAACTATTTAAATATAATCTATGGGAAAGTTTATTGAAGATTTCAAAGCATTCGCCCTCAAGGGTAATGTGGTAGACATGGCTGTCGGTGTTATCATCGGAGGCGCATTCGGAAAAATCGTGACATCACTCGTCAATGACATCATCATGCCTCCTATCGGAGTACTGACTGGCGGCGTCGACTTCAAAGACCTCAAGGTGGTCATAAAAGAAGCCACACCAGCAGTTCTCGACGAAGCAGGCAACGAGGTGACAGCGGCAGCTGAGGCCGTCACGCTCAACTACGGCATGTTTATCCAGAACGTCATAGACTTCCTCATAGTTGCACTGGCTATTTTCTTCATGATCAAAGGCATCGCCAAACTGTCAGCTATGGCGAAGAAGAAAGAGGAAGAAAAGGCAGAAGAGGCTGCAGCAGCACCAGAGCCAAGCGCTGAGGAAAAGCTGCTCACGGAGATTCGTGACCTGCTGAAAAACAAATAAGCACAACAGATCACACAAGTCTGTCATGGCGCGACTACCAGCAAGCCGTGACGAAACAGTAAGATATCGCTTTCGTGTACGTCCACGAAGGCGATGTTTTTTGGTTCAGGTTAGGATTAAAAAAAATGCAAACCTGTTTGTATACTATATCCTAACCTAAGAATTTCAAAAAAGAGACACAAGATATTCTAAAGCCTTGTATTAAGATTATCAGCAAGTTAACCTAAATTTACCCAAAACAGACATAAGAAATTTGGTAATGCGCCGAATTGTCCATTATTCCACCTATCTCTATTCTCAAAAAAAGATGGAGAGACCATATCACTCAGACATCGATGCAGGATTTTAATGACGTGAAACATCAACACATCAAACTCTGATTATCATAACCATATTACCAGAACTTCGTATACTCCATAGAGACAATTAAGCTCCGCAGGTCGAACAAATTCTTAATTAGGACGACTCGAACACACTTACAATTCCACAATATGCACGACAAAGGGAACAGTAAAATTCTAAAGAACGATATCACCTAAACATTATTAAATATAAAATCATCCGGAACATCATCAGCATAATCATAAACATTACAAGTAAAAAGACAATTACCTCTCGTGATTACGACAAACTTATAAGATATTTTATGGACAAAAGATTAGAAGAGAGAAAAACACAGTTTTAACAGAACGGACAAAACGCAGATTAACCATAAGACAAGTAAAAAAATCAGGAAAAACAACTGACAGCATTTAAGTAAATCTACTCAACACAGAAAAAAATCACACATGAGCACCACGAAACTTTTTCCCTAAAAAAAATAGTACGCACACAACCAACGTCACAAATTCGGACATGCGAATTTTCAAAATAAATCCTCAACTTTAATTTTCGCGGCTAATTGATAGATAAAAGAAATCAAATGATATGTTTTTCGCTGTAAAATGATATATTTTTCTTGTATAAAAATTTGCAAACGCTGTGGACAAAACTTATATTTGTCACATCACGAAAGGGGAAACATTTCGTGACATAAAAGGGTTAAAACAAATTGATTCTTTATTGGGGTTATAAATAGCATAAGGGTTAATATTAATTAGGTTATCAAGAATTTAGGTTATTAGTTTAGTTAGTATTAGGTAAGATTGTTATAGGATTTATCTTAGTGGGGATGATTATATTTTAGGGACATTACAGGGTGCGGAGATTGATTCTCCGCACCTTTCATTTTATCAAAACCGGAAATAAGCGAGATGAAATATATCATTTTGCGAAATGAAATAATCAAGGGACTGAAATCCTTTGACGCATCACGCATTTGCCTTACATTTGCATTGGAAAAGTTCAAAAAAAGTCTATTTAGGTTATAAGGAAATAAATCTGGAACAACTTAGGTATTAGGTATTAAAAGGGTAATAAATATTGTTGATTAGGGATACAAGTTTTAGAAGGATGTAAATATAGATGAACAATTCTGGGCGTTTAAGTCGTGAGACTTAAACGCCCTTAACTTATGTGTACAAACACGAAAAAAGGGGATGCGCCTCAGCAAGCGCATCCCCTCTACTACTATAGGCGGTATTAGAATCAGCGGATGAACAGCAATTCCCTATACTTTGGCAGTGGCCAGTACGCATCGTCGACAATCAGTTCAAGCTTGTCAATCTGACGTCTGATGGTGTCAAGCATAGGAGCAACAGTATCATGGTAGGCAATCGCCTTCTGGTGCTCACTCTCAATCTTATTAGCCACCTTACGCGCCTCGACAAGCTCATCAACCATAGTCTCGATGCTTGACGTGCGATTAGCAATCTCCTCGATAATCTTAATATTTCTGTCACTGAGGCTGTCCGCTTTCTCTGCCGGGAAGACAACACGCATATTCTCCACATTCTTGAGGAGCTTGCTCTGGTAGTCCGTAGCGACAGGAATGATATGATTCATAGACAAGTCGCCGAGCACACGCGCCTCAATCTGTATCTTCTTGGTATAGGTCTCCCACTTGACCTCATTACGCGCCTCAAGCTCTTTTCTTGTCATGACACCCAGCCCCTCGAACATCTTGACGCTACTCTCATCGAGATAACGCTCGAAAATCACAGGGCAAGAAGTCTCGACATCCAGTCCTCGTCTCTCAGCCTCAGCCTTCCACTCATCGCTGTAGCCGTTGCCGTCGAAACGAATCGGCTTACATGTCTTGATATCCTCGCGGAGCACCTCAATGATAGCATGATACGTGGCGTTATGCTCAGCAGAGTCAAACTGTGACGAGATGACCTTCACACGCGCATCCACACGTTTCTTGAATTCGACGAGAGCCTCAGCTACGGCGCTGTTGAGAGCAATCATCGCAGAGGCGCAGTTTGCCTCGCTGCCCACAGCTCTAAACTCAAATCTGTTACCCGTGAAAGCGAAAGGAGACGTTCTGTTTCTGTCCGTATTGTCTATGAGCAGCTCAGGAATCTCAGGAATGTCAAGCTTCATGCCCTGCTTACCCTGCATGACGAGCAGATTATCCTTGTCGGACTTCTCGATGTGGTCAAGCAGCTCAGACAGCTGTTTTCCGAGGAAAGAGGAGATGATGGCAGGTGGTGCTTCATTAGCGCCAAGACGATGAGCGTTAGTGGCTGACATAATGCTGGCCTTCAGCAAACCGTTGTGACGGTAGACGCCCATGAGAGTCTCAACGATGAAGACAGCGAAACGCAGGTTCTGCTCAGGTGTCTTACCAGGTGCGTGGAGAAGCACTCCGTTGTCTGTGGACAGACTCCAGTTGTTATGTTTACCGCTACCATTGATGCCGGCGAAAGGTTTCTCATGAAGCAGAACACGGAACCCATGCTTTCTCGCCACGCGCTTCATCACTGACATGAGCAGCATATTGTGGTCGACGGCAAGGTTTGTCTCCTCGAAGATTGGGGCAAGCTCAAACTGGTTAGGCGCAACCTCGTTATGGCGTGTCTTGCAAGGGATGCCAAGCTCGAGAGCCACAATCTCCAGTTCCTTCATGAAGGCAGCCACGCGCTCAGGTATGCTACCGAAGTAATGGTCATCCATCTGCTGGTTCTTGGCAGAGTCATGTCCCATGAGCGTACGTCCTGTGAGCAACAGGTCTGGACGAGCCGCATAGAGTCCCTCGTCCACAAGGAAATACTCCTGTTCCCATCCGAGGTTGGATGTGACCTTCTTCACTGTCGGGTCGAAATAGTGACACACGTCGGTGGCAGCCACGTTCACGGCGTGAAGCGAGCGCAGCAACGGCACTTTATAGTCAAGAGCCTCACCGCTATAAGAGATGAACACGGTAGGAATACAGAGAGTGTCATCGATGATAAACACCGGAGAAGTAGGATCCCAAGCTGAGTATCCGCGCGCCTCGAACGTGGAGCGTATACCTCCGGAAGGGAAAGAGGACGCATCAGGCTCCTGCTGTACCAACAGCTTACCGCTGAACTCCTCCACCATACCGCCCTTTCCGTCATGCTCGATGAAAGAGTCATGCTTCTCAGCCGTACCCTCCGTCAGAGGCTGGAACCAGTGAGTATAATGAGTCACTCCGTTGTCAGTGGCCCACTGCTTGATGCCGAGAGCGACAGCGTCAGCCATCTCACGGTCGAATCGAGCGCCGTTGTCCATGACATTCACCATCTTCTCATATATATTCTTTGGAAGATACTTATACATTTTCTCACGATTGAACACCTTCTTTCCGAAGTATTCACAAGGTCTCTCACTTGGGGTTTTCACTTCGAGAGGCTTTTTCTTGAACGCCTCTCCGACAACTTGAAATCTTAATGCTTCCATAATTCTTTTGTGTTTGTATTATTTTGAAAGTGATCGGTCCACACTCATTGCCGTCTGTCTGCCTGAGCTCATCGCCCGGACTACCAGTGACGCTCCGTTAGCGGCGTCACCGCAGACAAACACATTTGAAGGATACTCAGGATGCTCCGGTTTGAGGAATCCCATCGCCAGCAACACCAGTTCCGCCTTTATAATCTCCGGTTTGCCGTTTTCCACCATTATCGGTCTTCCGCCCTGCGGATTAGGCTTCCAGTCTATATTCTGCACCTTCACGCCTGTCAGCTTACCATTCTGACCTATAAACTCCAGAGTATTGACGTTCCAACGCCTCTCACATCCCTCCTCGTGCGATGACGTGGTCTTCAACACCCTCGGGTAATTCGGCCACGGGTTATTCGGGTCTGTCGGTCCTTCCACAGGCTTAGGCATTATCTCTATCTGCGTCACACTCTTACAACCCTGTCGGTGGGCGGTTCCGATACAGTCACTTCCCGTGTCTCCTCCGCCAATCACAAGCACATCCTTGCCCTTCGCAGTAATCCTGTCCTTCTTATCAAATTCGACACCGGCCAGCACGCGGTTCTGCTGTGAGAGCAGCTCGAGAGCGAGGTGTACCCCGTCAAGCTTCCTACCCGGGATATTCAGGTCTCGCGCCACAGGAGTACCGGTTGCGAGCACGACAGCATCATACTGTCCAGCGAATTGTTCATCACATTTCACATCCTGATTATACTTGAACACTATACCCTCTTCCGTCAGGATATTCAGTCTGCGGTCGATTATCGCCTTATTAAGCTTGAAGTTCGGTATACCATATCTCAACAGTCCTCCAGCAGCCTCAGCCTTCTCGTAGACCGTAACCTCATACCCCATCTGATTCAGGTAATACGCTGCTGACAGTCCAGCTGGTCCAGCACCTACGACAGCCACCTTCTTGCCGTTTCTCTTTGGCTGCTTAGCCACCACATATCCCTCCTGGAAAGCCATCTCGACGATAGCAGCCTCGTTTTCCCTGTTAGTGGTAGGCTCATGCTCAATAAGATTCAGCACACAAGCCTTCTCACAAAGAGCAGGGCAGATACGGCCAGTGAACTCCGGGAAGGGGTTCGTGGACGAAAGAAGTCTGTACGCCAGTTCCCAGTCACCCTTACACAAAGCATCGTTCCACTCAGGCGCCTTATTACCCAATAGACAAGCCCAGTGGCAGAAAGGCACTCCGCAATCCATGCAGCGGCTGGCCTGCAACTTACGCTCACGCTGCCCCAGCGTCTGCTCCACCTCTCCAAAATCATGTATTCTGTCATGTATAGGACGGTATCCCGCCTCCTGACGATGTATATCTAAAAAAGCCTTCGGATTTCCCATAATCAATAATCTTTTTGCATGTCTGCTATTTTCTGTTTCAGTTTGTTCATCTGCTCCTCTTGAAGCACTCTCTTATACTCTATTGGAACCACCTGGATAAAGTCCTCCACGTATCGTCCCCAATCGTCGAGCATCGTCCTCGCAAGCTTAGACCCCGTATACAGATAATGAAGACGAATAAGCTCATGAAGCTCTTTTCTGCTCACGGTATCCTCAACGAGACTCAGCTCCACCATGTCCATGTTACAGAAATAATCGAAATTATGATGTTTGTCCCAGACATAAGCCACGCCACCAGACATTCCCGCGGCGAAATTGCGCCCTGTTTCTCCCAGCACCACGACACGACCACCAGTCATATACTCGCAGCAATGGTCACCAGCGCCTTCGATTACAGCTATTGCTCCGGAGTTACGTACACCGAAACGCTCACCCACCTTTCCGTTTATGTACAACTCGCCAGACGTGGCTCCATACAGTCCTGTGTTTCCGGCAATGATATTGTCCTCTGCCACGAAACTTGACCGTGTCGGAGGAAGGATGGAGATACGTCCACCACTCAGTCCTTTCGCGAAATAGTCATTGGTCTCACCCTCAAGTTTGAAGGAGACGCCTCGAGTGAGGAAAGCGCCGAAAGACTGTCCAGCCGAGCCCTTGAACTTAACATTCACAGTGCCTTCCGGCAATCCTTCCTCACCATATATTTTAGCTATCGTTCCAGACAACATTGTTCCCACCGCGCGGTCTGTGTTCTTAATGGTGTAGTCGAGGTTCACCTCATCCTGCTTTGAGATAGCGGCTGACGATGCGTTGATCATCTGCTGGTCTAACACCGTCTCTTGCATGCCGAGCGGAACAGACGGCTTATGTTTGTCACCGATGAAATGCAGCACTCCGTCCTCCTTATTGAGCAGTCTTGTGAAATCAAGCACAGACGACTTCGTCTCAATCAGTTCAGTATGTCCCACGATGTCATCAAGTTTTCGGAATCCCATCTCCGCCAGATATTCTCTCACCTCACGGGCAAGGAACGTGAAATAGTTGACAATATACTCGTAACGTCCCATAAAGTGTTTTCTCAGGTCCGGGTTCTGCGTAGCCACTCCCATTGGACAGGTATTGAGGTTACACTTCCTCATCATCACACATCCCAAGACGATGAGAAGAGACGTTCCGAATCCGAACTCTTCGGCACCGAGCATCGCCATAAGCACGATGTCACGTCCTGTCTTGATCTGTCCGTCCACCTGCAGACGTACGCCGCCACGTAGGCCGTTACGTACCAGAGTCTGCTGCGTCTCGCTCAGACCAATCTCCGGTGAGATACCGGCGAATCGCATGCTTGAAGCCGGTGAGGCACCCGTACCGCCTTCCGCTCCTGAGATGATAATCAGGTCCGCCTTAGCCTTAGCCACACCAGCCGCGATAGTGCCGACACCGCTCTCTGCCACCAGCTTCACTGACACCGCCGCCTTAGGATTCACATTCTTAAGGTCGAAAATCAGCTGAGCCAAATCCTCGATACTATAGATGTCGTGATGAGGAGGAGGACTGATAAGACTGATACCAGGTATGCTGTGACGTGTCTTAGCTATCACCTCATTAACCTTAAAACCTGGCAATTGTCCGCCCTCTCCAGGCTTAGCGCCCTGAGCCACCTTAATCTGAATCTCCTCTGCATTAACGAGGTATTCCGTTGTGACGCCGAAACGTCCGCTCGCCACCTGCTTCGTCTTACTGTTCAGGCTGATGCCGTCCACAAGAGCCTTGAAGCGCTCAGAGTCCTCACCACCCTCTCCGGTGTTGGAACGTGTCCCGAGCTTGTTCATCGCCAGACATATCGCCTCATGCGCCTCCTTGGACAGCGCTCCGAAACTCATCGCTCCCGCCACGAAATGTTTAACGATGTCCTCTTCCGGCTCCACCTCGTCAATACTTATCTTATTAGTCTTGAATCCCAAGAAGTCACGTATAAAAATCGGAGCCTCCTTATCGTCCACCAGTCTGCTGTACTGTTTGAACTTTTCATAATTACCGGTGCGAGTGGCAATCTGCAGTGCAGCGATAGTCTCTGGCGTCCATGCGTGCTTTATGCCGTCCTTACGCCAGTGGAACTGACCGAGGTTAGGCAGGAAGCCCTTATCCTCATAAGACTCACCGTAAGCCTTGTCGTGGAAGATGATAGCATCCCTCGCTATTTTCTCAAGTCCTATACCACCTATTGAGCTAACCTCCGTCCCGAAGTAAGTCTTTAGCAGACTCTCACTCAGTCCGACACTCTCAAAGATCTTGGCTCCGCGGTAGCTACGAATGGTTGATATTCCCATCTTAGCCATGATCTTGAAGAGTCCTTTCTTAACGGCCTTTATGTAGTTTTTCTCCGCCGTCTCGTAATCCTCCTGTATCTTATGACGTTTGACAAGGTCGTCGAGTATGGCAAATGTCATGTAAGGACACAAAGCAGAAGCGCCATAACCGAGTAGCAATGCCGCGTGCATCGTCTCACGAATCTCACCGCTCTCGACTATCAATGCAGTCTGCACACGTTTACCCACACCTATTAAATAATGGTGTACCGCAGACACGGCGAGAAGACTTGGTATAGCCGCATGTGTGTCATCGACATCCCTGTCACTTAAGATGATGTAGTTGTAGCCGTCGTCCACAGATTTCTCCGCCTCATGACACAAACGCTCCAACGACTCACGGAGAGACTCCACACCTCCTGCGGTCTCGAACAACATAGGAAGTTTTATGGTGTTAAAGCCCTTATATCTGATATTACACAGTATGTCGAGCTGAGTATTATTAAGTATAGGGTGAGGCAGACGTACCATCTTACAGTTGGTCTCATCCGGGCTCAATATTCCGGAGCCCACACGTCCTATATACTCAGTCAGGCTCATCACCAGCTCCTCACGAATGGAATCAATGGCAGGGTTAGTCACCTGTGCGAACTGCTGTCGGAAATAGTTGAAGAAGACCTGTGGTTTATCCGACAAGACAGCCAGCGGCGTGTCGTTACCCATCGACGCGGTAGGTTCCTGTCCGTTGACAGCCATAGGAGCTATCGTACCATCCACGTCCTCCTCACCGTATCCAAACATTATCTCTTTCCTCAGCAAGTCCTTCACCGTATTGTCCACGTGACGTCCGCTCTTGAGTTTCTCGAGCTGAATACGGTTCGTGCTAAGCCACTTTCTGTAAGGATGCTCACCAGCGAGTTGGCTCTTAATCTCCCCGTCATAGTATATCTTACCCTCCTTAGTGTCAATAAGAAGTATCTTACCAGGCTGCAGTCTACCCTTCTCCGCTATCTCTGACGGCTCGAGGTCCATGACACCCACCTCGGACGCCACTATCATTGTTCCGTTCTTAGTAATCGTATACCTAGCCGGTCTCAGTCCGTTTCTGTCCAGCATTCCTCCGGCGAAACGTCCGTCACTGAAGAGAAGTGCGGCAGGACCGTCCCACGGCTCCATGAGAATAGAGTGGTACTCATAGAAAGCCTTCAAGTCCTCTGATATAGGATTCTTGTCATTGAAACTCTCAGGCACCAGCACACTCATAGCGTGAGGAAGAGACAGTCCCGACATTATCAGGAACTCAAGGACGTTGTCGAGACTTGCGGAGTCAGACATTCCCGGCTGCACGATAGGCGAGATCTGCTTCACGTCGCCTAACAGCTCAGAGCTCAGAACACTCTCCCTCGCCTTCATCCATCCCTGGTTTCCCCTTATGGTGTTTATCTCGCCGTTATGGGCAAGAAGACGGAACGGCTGAGCCAGAGACCACGTCGGGAACGTGTTGGTGCTGAAACGAGAATGCACCAGAGCCAGTCCGCTTGTGAGATACGGGTTGGACAAGTCTGGGAAATACTGCCTCACCTGCATTGACGACAGCATTCCTTTATACACTATATTAGTGTTGCTCAATGAGCAGATATAAAAATCCTTATGTGTGACACGTCTCTCAATCTTCTTACGTATCATATATAACATACGAGGAAGCTCATCCACCTTATCGTCGCTGACACCCGTGATAAACACCTGTTTGATAGCAGGCTCAGTACTGAGGGCGGCCTCACCGAGGCAGTCCGGATTGGTAGGAACGGTACGAAGATGCATAAGCTGCAGTCCCTCTCTCTCAATCTCCTCAATCATAACACTGAGGATCTCCGCCTGAACCTCCTCCTCCTTAGGAAGGAACACCAGTCCTGTTCCGTACTTACCCTTCTCCGGTACAGGTATTCCCTGCAAGAGAATAAACTCATGAGGAATCTGAATCATGATTCCGGCTCCGTCACCGTCTTTTCCTATTTCTGCGCCTCTGTGTCTCATATTCTCCAACACACGCAGGGCGTTGTCCACCAGCTCGTGAGTCTTTCCAGACTGTATGTTCACTATCATACCGACACCACACGCATCATGTTCCATGTCGGCTCTATATAATCCTTTACTATCCATTGTCACATCAATCTAAACATTACATAATCATTATCTCTCGAGCCACTCTCTGACACGTCTCAACGCCTCAAGAGTCTGCTCGTGTTGTCCGAAAGCCGTAAGACGCACAAAGCCATCTCCGCACTGGCCGAAGCCCACACCCGGCGTACAGACCACATGAGCCTTACGTAACAACCTGTCGAAGAAAGACCACGAGTCAACGTTCTCCGGAGTCTTAACCCACAGATAAGGCGCATCCTCACCGCCATAGACGTCAAATCCCAGCTCACGCAGTACGTCACCCATAATAGACGCATTTCTCATATAATACTCAATAGCGGCGCGCGTCTGCTCGCGTCCCTCCGGAGAATACACAGCCTCGGCTGCACGCTGACTCAGGTAACTCGTACCGTTAAACTTCGTTGACTGACGTCTGTTCCACAGCGGGTTGAGTCTGACACGCTTACCCGATGCCGTCACCGCCGTCACCTCCTTCGGCACTACAGTGTAACCACATCGAACTCCTGTGAAACCAGCCGTCTTCGAGAAGCTGTGGAACTCCACCGCCACACGCTCCGCACCATCTATCTCATAGATGCTGTGAGGAACATCGTCGTTACTGATAAACGCCTCGTATGCGGCGTCATAGAAAATAAGAGAACCGTGCTCGATGGCATAGTCCACCCACTTCCTCAGATCATCCTTTTTAAGCACCGTACCGGTAGGATTGTTCGGATAACAGAGATAGATAACATCGACATGCTCCTCAGGCAACTCCGGCACGAAACCGTTGTCCACCAAACAAGGAAGCTTGACCACACGTCTTCCTGCCATAATGTTAGAATCCATATACACAGGATACACAGGGTCTGTAAGCGCTATAATATTATCCTTACCGACAATCTCCTGAAAATTACCGGTGTCAGACTTGGCTCCGTCATTGACGAACACCTCATCCACACCTATTTTAATGCCTCGGCTCATGAAATCCCCCATGACAATCGCCTCACGAAGGAAATCATATCCCTGCTCCGGGCCATAGCCTCTAAATGTTGACGCCACAGACATCTCCGCCGCAGCGTCATGTATAGCCTTGACAGCCGCCTCGCAAAGAGGCTGAGTCACATCACCTATACCGAGAGAGATAACGTCCTCCACACCACTCTCAGCCTTGAACTCTCTCACTCTCTTGGCGATATCAGCAAACAGATAGTTATCTGACAGCTTAAGAAAATTTTCATTAACAAATGCCATAAACCAATAATATTATAACCTATTTTTTCGGCAGATCAATCTCACCATCAAACACAAACTCCGCAGGTCCCGTCATGAGCACGCGACCATCCTCCGTCCACTTAATCAACAGCTCGCCACCGTCCATAATCACACGTGACTCTCTCGTCGCCCTTCCTGTGGCACACGCAGCTACAGCCGTGGCACACGCTCCCGTACCACAAGCCATGGTAATACCACTGCCGCGTTCCCAAACACGAACACGAATGCCGTCAGGACGCATTTCGGCGAATTCGATGTTACAACGACTCGGGAACGCGGAGTGATTTTCCAATTCAGGTCCAAGCGCTGACATATCCACGTCATCGACACTATCCACAAAAACCACGTAATGCGGATTGCCCATCGACACAAACACGCCATCCGGCAGTTCTTCAGCGCGACGAGCGTCAAACAACGTCTCATCACTTAATGCAGGCGCCCCCATGTCGACGGTCACTGAAGACACACATCCATCTCCCGTCACATTAAGAATGAGAACCTTCACCCCGGACAATGTGAGAAGCCTCAATGTAGTCATATCCGTCAACCCTCTCTCATAAAGGTATTTACCGACGCATCTGCTCGCGTTACCACACATCATCGCCTCCGAACCGTCAGCGTTGAAGATGCGCATGGTAAAGTCTGCGTCCTCAGTCGCAGAGCGGCCAATGAGAACCAGTCCGTCACTGCCGATACCGGTGTGAGAGCTGCTCCATCTGAGCGATGCTGTCTCAGGATCAGGAATACTATTATATAATGTGTCAACATATATATAGTCATTTCCGGCGCCATGCATTTTAGTAAAAGAAATCTTGCTTGCCATTTTGATAGTAGTTTACTTACTTCTTTTGACTTTTTGTTTTGTTTTCACTGCAAATGTACAACTCTTTGCTACTTTATACAATTATTTTCAAACAAAATATCAATCTTTAGTGCAATATATTGACTCTTGTCAAGATTTTCTTGTAAAACCACATCTTTTTGACACCTTTTCTTGTCTTTTAATTACTTTTTGCCTTATATTCGCGGCATATTCGTTGCAACGAGATAGATTTTTAGGACGCTAACAATTAAATTAGATTATTAATGAAAAAGATTGAGGCAATCATCCGAAAAACAAAATTCGAGGATGTGAAAGAAGCTTTGCTCAAGTCAGACATCGACTGGTTTGAATACCATGACGTACATGGCATAGGACAGAGCAGACAAGAGAGAATTTACAGAGGTGTCCAGTACAGCACAGACGTAATAGAAAGAGTAGCGCTCACAATCGTATGTAGAGACCAGTTCGTGGACCCGACCATAAAGGTTATCATCAACGTGGCACAGACCGGCCAGGTGGGAGACGGACGAATTTTCGTGTCAGAAGTTCTCGACACATGGTCAATACGAACTGGAGAGAACGGTGACACTGTGCTCAGAGACAAGAAATAAGATTTACAACACGAACACAAAAAGAACAACTATGGAAGATATTGCACTATCATTAGACACTGTATGGATGTTGCTGGCTGCAATGTTAGTATTTTGGATGCAACCCGGATTCGCCCTCTGTGAGGCAGGATTCACCCGCAGCAAGAACACAGCCAACATATTATTCAAGAACCTCGTGGATTTCATCCTCGGCTCACTGTTGTTTTTCTTCGTCGGATTCGGACTGATGTTTGGCTGCGACGGAGCGGGATTTGTCGGCGCGCCAAACTGGGGCGACCTCAGCTTCTACAAAGGGGCCCTCCCAGTGGAGGGATTCCTGATGTTCGAGACCGTGTTTTGCGCCACATCAGCCACCATCGTCTCTGGAGCTATGGCGGAAAGAACAAAATTCTCGATGTATATAATATACAGTGCCGTCATCTCACTCATCATCTACCCTATTGAAGGTCATTGGACATGGGGCAGCGGATGGCTCTGTGACGGCTCCGCGGACAGCTTCATGACAACCACCTTCGGTGACGTGTTCCACGACTTCGCAGGTTCAGCAATCGTACACTCTGTGGGCGGAGTGCTCGCACTGATCGGTGCCATGGCACTGGGAGCCAGACGTGGCAAATACTCACAAGACGGCAAGAGCCGCGCTATACCGGGCCACTCACTCACTCTCGCTTCACTAGGCGTATTCATTCTCTGGCTTGGATGGTTCGGTTTCAACCCGGGCTCACAGCTCGCCGCATCCGGTGAGGTCAACCGCACCGCCATTTCACACGTGCTGCTCACCACCAACCTCGCGGCAGCTGCTGGCGGACTCGCCACGATGGCTGTCACATGGTTCAAATACGGAAAACCGTCACTCTCACTGACTCTGAACGGAGTGCTCGCCGGACTCGTCGGCATAACAGCGGGATGCGACGCGGTATCCTCTATGGGAGCCGTAGTCATAGGACTCATCTGCGGAGTAGTGCTGGTATACTCTATCGAGTTCATCGACAACAAACTACATATCGATGACCCTGTCGGAGCCTCTTCTGTACACGGCGTATGCGGAATATTGGGAACAATACTCACAGGTTTTCTCGCCGTCGACAACGGACTGCTGTACGGACACGGATGGGGCTTTTTGGGAGCTCAGTGCTTTGGAATACTCGTCATCGACGCATGGGCAGCGGTTTGCGGAGTGGTGCTGTTCTACGGCATCAAGAAAACCAAGGGACTCCGCGTCAACCAACGTATTGAGGACGAGGGACTCGATATATATGAGCACGGAGAGAGCTGTTACAACTAATCGATAACATTTCCAAAAACAACGACAATGAACAAACTGATTTCAACAATACTGCTAATGACGTGCGCCGTCACGTCATTAGCTCAAGACTCCGTCAAAACGAACATCGGAGCCGACATCGTGAGCCGTTACATCTGGAGAGGATTAGACCTCGGAAACACGAGCGTGCAGCCGACTCTCGGCATCAGCTACGGGGGACTGTCGCTCAACGCTTGGGGAAGCATGGGACTGACTGAGGCCAACGATACGAAAGAGCTCGACCTCACCCTATCATACACCACAGGCAGCCTCAATGTCAGCGTGACAGACTATTGGTTCTCACAAGGCAACTATTTCACCTACACTAACCACAAGACAACACACGTTATCGAAGCCAACGTGGGAGTGGACCTCGGAGTGGCATCACTGCAATGGTTCACAAACGTGACAGGTGACGACGGCATGAACAAAAGCGGAGACAGAGCATTCTCCAGCTATGTGGAGGCGAGCGTTCCGTTCCAGCTCGGAGGCTGCGACTGGGCAGCCACCATCGGTGCCGTGCCATACGCCACCACATTCTATGACACGAACGGCTTCGCAATCACCAACGTCAGCCTGAGAGCCACCAAGGAGATTGCCGCAGGCAAAAACTTCTGCATACCTGTATTCGCAGGCATAACAGCCAACCCGCGCGCGGAGAAGATGTACATGGTTTTCGGAGCAACTTTGGCACTTTAGTCAGCGAATTATCTAAAAAAAACAGAGGGCACTCATTGCGTGCCCTCTGAACCTCAAAGACAACAAGGGGACAAAACGGCGGGTCACACGCCGTCTCACAATGACGACCCGTCATCAGTTAAAAGCTCAAGAACTATAACACAAACAAAATATAACAAACGAGGCATACCTGTCACAACAAGCATCACGACAAAAGAGTCACGACTGACCAAGAAGAAAGAATAGACCGTAAGATATTACAGTAAGAAACATCTTATTCACGCATACACACGTCCAGGAAGGTTATCCACAAAAAGGAGTTATTACATCACACATTACACCTATTTATATATATCACAAAAACAAAAGACTGTCAGGAGCATTGTAACGGCAACAACGACAACAGAGTCCCCCGACACATGGGTATATATTAAAAGAGGTGGAATAATGGACAATTTGGAGTGTGACAGATTTTCTTATGCCTACTTTTTTGCAAAATTAGGTGAACTTACTGAAAATCATAAAACAAGGCATCAAAAAACCTTAGGTCTCTTTTTTGAAATTCTTAGGTTAGGATATAGTCTATACGCAGGTCTGCAGTTTTGAAAATCCTAACCTGAACTTTTCAACGTCCTAACCTGAGATTTTCAGACGCCGGATAAGACACGGGAAAATTCCTGAAGTCATTTTTTCGCTATCACGTGTCAACGGAAAAAGAGGAATTTCGGACAGCAAAAATTTAGGGTGCGGATAGGAAATATGGTCAATTCATTTTCTCATCACGAGTGACGTGACACTCGTCGTATAGTCCCAGACCCAGTGGCTGTATTATACGGAGAAGACGAGACGCTGTGTCGGACAGAGTAATCGATATGGATTTAATATAAATATGTGTAAGCAAAAGGATACGGCACGACTCACCACTGCCATGTACCATGTTTGCGGTATGTCATATACCCTCACATTGGGATTACATAGCTGGTGAAGTCTTAGTACCTTTGCACCGTTATTACGAAATGAATACGGAAAGACGAGTTTAAAAAAGGACTCAGTTGTTCAGTTGCGTCAAAGAGACGTGAATAACTGGCACGTTGAGACCTGCGCAAAACCCGACGAGAAGATGACAGATGTAGAAAAGAAACTGACACATAACAGATTCATTACGGATAAGATGCGGACGGAGTCGATGTTCTTTGTTGAAGCTCACAGAATAACATCCAAGTTCATGTATGTCTTAACGGACAGGACTGCGAACGGAGACGCCGCGAGGTATCTGGCGGAGATGTGTGGTACGTCACCATGCTGTGAATCGTCATACAGCCGAACACTCTTAAATTTAGTGTAGAGCAATGACTTGCGGATTGTGACACACCCGTCAGCCAAGCGTAACTGCATTTAACTCACAAGATGTAAAAAATGTAAAAAATCAATCTATTTGCGAGCATTTTGTATCAAATCCTTATCCATTTGTTATATTTTTAAAAAAAAATCACTTCCGTTTAAACTTTTTATACATTTTATTTATACATTTGCGCTGTAAAGCAAGGGATACATTGTACAAACGATATTATAAGCCTCTAAGCGTGGTCTCACATAAGCGTATAGCAAACATCCACAGTATCGTCCTGTAACGAACAAAGCTTTGTACCCCAAAATAAATACGAATGATATTTTAAATTAATTATACCAATTTTAACCCAAAATTTTATGAAAAAAAGAATTTCGTTGTTTTTAGTCAGTTTCTTCCTTATGATAGGGACAATGCTGGCACAGAACGAAGTGTCTGGCGTTGTCGTCTTCCAAGATGACGGTGAGCCGATTATCGGTGCCACAGTCCTCATAAAAGGGACAAAAGTGGGAGTCGCTACCGACATAAACGGTCACTTCACAATCCAGACAGACAATCCACATCCACAAATAACAGTCAGCTACATAGGAACAATTCCACAGACTGTGAAAGGAGGAAAGAATTTGCGTATTGTCCTCGCACCGGACGACAAGACTCTCGGTGAGGTCGTCGTGACTGGTATGCAGAGCATGGACAAACGTCTCTTTACCGGAGCCGCCACAAAAATTGACGCAGACAAGGCTAAAATCGACGGTATTGCTGACATCAGCCGTTCTCTCGAGGGACGTGTGGCAGGTGTCAGCGTGCAGAATGTCAGCGGTACATTCGGTACCGCTCCTAAGATCCGTGTACGTGGTGCCACATCCATCTATGGTTCATCAAAGCCTCTCTGGGTCGTTGATGGTGTCATCATGGAAGACGTGACTGAGGTGGACGCCGACGCCCTCTCTTCCGGAGACGCCGAGACAATCCTCTCTTCAGCCATCGCCGGTCTTAACGCTGACGACATCGAGAGCTTCCAGATCTTGAAGGACGGTTCCGCCACATCTATCTATGGTGCGCGCGCCATGGCCGGTGTCATCGTCATCACTACCAAGAAAGGTAAGACTGGTACAACAAAAATCAACTATACAGGTGAGTATACAATGCGTCTGAAGCCAAGCTACAGCCAGTTCAACATTATGAACTCACAGGAGCAGATGTCAATCTACAAGGAGATGGCGTCAGCAGGTCTCATCTCACTGGCAAGCACATTACGCGCTTCCGACAGCGGTGTGTACGGTAAGATGTATGGTCTCATCAACACATATAATGAGAGCGCAGGAGCCTTCGGACTCGCTAACACACCAGAGGCAATAAACGCATACCTGCAGGCTGCCGAGATGCGTAACACAAACTGGTTCGACGAGCTGTTCAGCAACTCTATCCAGATGAACCACTCCATCAGCATGTCAACAGGTACAGACAAAGCACAGTACTATACTTCATTCAGTATCATGGATGATCCGGGATGGACTAAGGCAAGTAAGGTGAAACGTTACACGTTCAACATCAACGCACTCTACAACATCAGTAAGAAGGTCACTCTCAACTTAATAGGTAACGCAGCATACCGTAAGCAGAGAGCTCCAGGTACAACAAGCCAGAGCGTGAACGCTGTAACGGGTGAGGTGGGACGTGACTTTGACATCAACCCTTACTCATATGCTCTCAACACATCACGTACACTCGACCCTAACGAATACTACACTCGCAACTACGCTCCGTTCAACATCCATAACGAGTTGGCTAACAACTACATGGACTATGACATCATCGACACGAGAATGCAGGCGGAGCTCAAGTACAAGCCAATTAAAACTGTTGAGCTCTCAGCTCTTGCCGCATATAAGTTCTCCAATACGGTACAGGATCACTACATCAAGGAAAACTCTAATCAGGCTGAGGCGTTCAGAGCAATGGACGATGCCACGATTCGTGACGCTAACCCATTCCTCTACACTGACCCAGACCAACCTAACTCACTTCCTTTCTCTGTCCTTCCAGAAGGAGGTTTCTTACGTGAGACAAAGTACAAGATGAACAGCTGGAACGTACGTTTCACTGCAAGCTACAACGACTCATTCAACGACGACCATATCGTAAACCTCTTCGCAGGTACAGAGATCAGTGACCTCATACGCACCAAGAGCTACTTCCAGGGCGTGGGTATGCAGTATGAGATGGGCTACCTCGGCTCTTACGACTACAACTATTTCAAGCAAGCGTCAGAGGAGAACGACATTTACTACTCACTCACTAACAGCTACGCACGTGACGTGTCATTCTTCGGAACAGGTACTTACTCTTGGAAGAGAAGATATATCATCAACGGTACAGTGAGATACGAGGGAAGCAACAGACTCGGTAAAGCGACGTCTGCGCGCTGGTTGCCTACATGGAACATTTCCGGAGCATGGAACGCACATGAGGAGAACTGGTTCGAGGAAACATTCGGCAACACTTTGACTCACGCCACGCTTAAGGCATCTTACTCACTCACAGGTGACAAGCCTGCGGTTACCAACTCAAGCGTCATTATAAAGAGCGATAGCCCTTATCGACCATTCTCTAAGGACAAAGAGACTGCTTTTGCGATATACGACATCGCGAACCCAGACCTCACGTACGAGAAGAAACATGAGTTCAACGTCGGTGTTGACCTCGGCTTCCTCAACAACAGAATCAACGTGCAGTTTGACTGGTACACACGTAACAACTATGACCTTATCGGCATTGGTACTTCAAACGGCACAAACAGTGTGTTTGACCCGCGTATCAACGTGGCAAGCATGAAGTCACATGGTGAGGAACTTTCCATCACATCTAAGAACATCGTGAGAAAAGACTTCCAGTGGACAACAGACTTCATCTACTCTCATGTCAATACAGAGGTTACAGACCTTAAAAGCAACACGAGAGTCATCGACATGGTATCCGGAACCGGATTCACTAAGGAAGGTTACGCTTATCGCTCACTCTTCTCGTTCGACTTCAAGGGACTTAACGAGAATGGTATCCCAACATTCGTGAATGAGGAAGGAGAGGTAACAACAACTGACATTAACTTCCAGAGCTACACAACTGACTACCTTGTGTATGAGGGCCCAACAGACCCTACAGTGACAGGCTCACTCGGTAACAGTTTCAAATACAAGAACTGGCACTTCAACGTGTTCATGACTTACGCATTCGGTAATAAGGTACGTCTCGACCCTACATTCCACTCATACTACTCCGACCTCTCATGCATGGGTAAGGAGTTCAAGAATCGTTGGGTGGTAGCAGGTGACGAGAACAGAACAGACATCCCTGCCATAGCAGACCTCCGTCAGCTCCAGAACGACAGCAAACTCAGCTATGCATACAACGCATACAACATGTCTACAGCACGTACCGCAAAGGGAGACTTCATTAGAATGAAGGAAATCTCTGTGTCATACGACATGCCTCGCTCATGGATTAGCGCTTTGAGCCTGAGCTCAATGAGCCTCAAGCTTCAGGCAACAAACCTGTTCCTGATCTACGCTGACAAGAAACTCAACGGACAGGATCCAGAGTTCTTCAACACTGGTGGTGTCGCTGTCCCTATGGCACGTCAGTTCACATTCACTTTAAGATTAGGACTTTAACCGAAAGAAAGACGATTGAATTATGAAAAAAATAAATAGCATCATAATAGCATTTGCATCATTGGCGCTCACAACGACATCATGCAATGATTTTTTGGACAAACTGCCGGATGACAGAGCAGAGGTGAACACCTCGACTAAGATTAAGCAGCTTCTCGTCTCTGCCTACCCTACTCACTCCGTGGCGTTCCTGAACGAGTACAGTAGCGACAACGTGACAGACAACGGTAAGACTTACACATACCAGCCAAACCAGGATAAAGTGTATAGGTTCGAGCAGGTTGAGACAACAGGAAATGACGACCCGAAAAATGTATGGAGGTCACATTATGAAGCAGTGTACACAGCCAACGAAGCATTGAGCGCAATCGAGACAGTAGGTTTGAATGAGGAGACAAAACCGCTGAAAGCTGAGGCTCTGCTCTGCCGCGCGTTCGCAGTCTTCCAGCTCACCAACACTTTCTGTATGGCTTACGACTCAACAAAGGCCGGCAAAGAATACTACGGACTACCATATCCTAAGTCCAATAACGATTACATCACTGTGCGTGGAACTCTGGAAGAGACGTATGAGAACATCAACAATGATATCGAGGAGGCATTACCATTGCTGGACGACACTTATCTCTCTGTTCCGGCTTACCACTTCAACGCAAAAGCAGCATACGCGTTCGCAGCGAGATTTAACTTGTACTATCACAGATATGACAAAGCGATTAAGTACGCCACAAAGGCACTTGGCAACAACGTATCATCTGTGCTCCGCAATGTCAAGTCATACAGCTCACTCGCAGGTGTGGATGACATCAACAACGCATACATCAACTCAGGAGAGACTGCCAACCTGCTCTTGATGACAGCTTATTCCATTCACGGAAGAGCAATGTACAGCTCATCATTCAGACGATACGCTCACTCAAGAGAGATTACGACTTATGAGACATTCTGGGCTTATATGCCGTGGGCACTCGGTGCAACAGGCGCTACTGAATGGTCTAAGAAAAATGGCTCAACCAACAACACACTCTTGGAGTCACACTGTCTGTATGGAAACAGCCAGGTTGTTTACTATCCTAAGTACGTTGAGCACTTCGAGTATACAGATAAGGTAAACGGAACAGGTTACGCACATACCATCGACGCAGTGTTCACCACAGACGAGGCTCTTCTTGTCAGAGCAGAGTCATACATTATGAAAAAAGACTATAGCAATGCGTTGGTAGACCTCAACTACTGGGTTGACGCACACTGCGCTAACTACGGAGCAGGCGTGAAGCCAGAACTCACTACTGCTGTGGTCGACACCTTCTACAAATCACTGCCGGACGTGACCAATCATCCCGAGTCCGACATACAGCGTGGTACGAAGAAGCCATTGCACCCACAAGGATTCACTGTTGAGAGCGGCACACAGACAAACTTAATCCAACTCGTACTTCAGATGAGAAGAATAGAGACATGGAGACAGGGTATGCGTTTCCAGGATGTTAAACGTTGGGGTATAGAGTATAGCCACAATCTTGACGGCGAGGAAGACCTGATATTCAAAGCCGGTGACCTCAGAGGTGCCATCCAGCTTCCTATTGACGCTATCAACGCCGGATTAGAGGCAAACCCAAGATAATAAGAATTTGTGTAACAACATAATTCAGATTACAGATGAAACATATAAATATATCACTAATATTAGCAGCATGTCTCGGCATCAGCTCATGTAACTCTGACGACATAAGCTCAGAGAGCATATTCGACACGTCATCTCCGGCTCGCACCGAATTAGACACGTGGCTGAAAAAGAACTACACCGACACATACAACATCGAGTTCAACTATCTTTATAACGACAAGCTCACAGATAACTCATACAACGTGATACCTGCCGACATCGAGAAGTCCAAGGCCATCGCTATCCTCGTCAAGGAGGTGTGGATGGACGCATACACAGAAGTGGCAGGTGAGAACTTCCTCAAGAACAACTGCTTCCGTCAGATTCAGCTCGTCGGCTCTCATGAGTTCAGCTCACTGGGATCTATCGTGTTGGGTACTGCGGAAGGCGGACTCAAGGTTTTGCTCTTCGGTATCAACAGTCTTGACTTGGACAACGTGTACATCAATCAGGACAACCCATACAGGTCACAGAGTGCTCTGCCAATGGACTTGAACTTTTGGTACTTCCACACAATGCACCATGAGTTCTGCCATATCCTCACACAGCAGAAGAACTACAGCACTGACTTCCAGACTATCTCAGCCGGAAATTATCACTCAAGCGACTGGGTTAACGTGAGCGACACTGAGGCTCCAAAGGAAGGTTTCGTGACTGGATATGCGTCAGGTGAGTACAATGAGGACTTCGCTGAGACTTACGCAACGTACGTCACTAACACTGATGAGGGATGGAATCTTATCCTTCAGCAGGCTTGCGACACACTTACAGACAGTCAAGGTAACATTCTCTACCAGACTGACAGCAAGGGTAACTACATCTACAAGACTGACGCAAACGGCAACTATGTATACAAGAAGAATGGTCAGTTCCTCATTCCTTCTACTGACGCAAACGGAAAGATAGTGTACTCAACTGACGAGTCAGGACAGTATGTCTACCTGACAGACGCTGATGGTAACAAGATTCCTATGTATAAAAACCAGAGCGCTGACTTGTATTATTACGCTACAAGCAATGGTAACGTATACATTTACTCTTACACAAAAGGTGTAGGCTTGTACAATGTAGCCACAACTGCTCCAAGCGAGACTGACACTCCTGTATACCAGACCAACGAGGAAGGAGAAGTCGTTTACGACGCAGAGGGTAACCCAGTCGTCGAGTACTACAAGATACCAGTGTTCGAATATGAGAAAGAGCCTCAGGTTAACACCGAGGGAAAGGAGACTATCATAGCTAAACTTGATTTGGTTAAGTCATACTTCAGTGAGACATGGGGTATAGACATTGAAAAGCTTCGCAAGTCAGTCTTGGAACGTTCCAAGAATGTCAGCACACTCGATCTTAAATCATTAAAATAAAGAAGTAGTAATATGAAGAAATTATATAAATCTCTGCTGGCTCTTCTGATGCTCACCACATTTGCGTCATGCTCTTTTGAGGTGGACGATATATTTGACAAGAATGCCACAGAAAGAATCACAGAAGCAATCGAGACGGACAACAATATTCTTGTCTCCGCTCCAAACGGTTGGATTATTCAATATTACGGCGACACTCAATACGGAGGCTACAACATGTTAGCAAAATTCAATGCCGACAGCACTGTTGCAGTGGCCAACCCTATTCTTGGAGACTCCGTCTATGTGTCACACTACAAGTTTGAGCAGAGTCAGGGCGTTCTCCTTTCCTTCGACTCATACAACGCCGCAATTCACTTCTTCTCAGACCCGGCCAATCCTGCTGGCGTCGGAACAAACGGAAAGGGAATGCTCGGTGACTTTGAGTTCCGTGTGCTCTCTGCATCCGCAGACCGCATAGAGATGGAAGGAAAGAAACACGGCACACGTGTGGTCATGACGGCAATAAACGAGAACGATAGCTGGGACGACGTACTCTCACGTCTTGACGACATGGACAGCAAGATGTTTAAGCTGTACTACGACCTCGTTGTCGACGGAGACACTATCAGAGCGTACAGAAACAGCAACTTTAACGTTATCTCATTCACTGACGAGAATAATATTGAGTACGACATGCCATACATAGTAACAGACTATGGCTATTCTCTTTACGAGGATATTAACATTAACGGAAAGACTGTCAGTGGTTTTGCTTATTCTAAGGACAAAGTATTCAAGGCCACGAATGACTCAAGCGTGAGCCTCATTCCTTACACACCACCAATTACGGAGCAGTTCGTAGCCGGATGTTGGTATATCTCCTACAGCAACCTTTCTTCTTACGGAAAGAAGTACTTTAACGTCGTTAAGGCTGGAGCCGATTCACAGGGAGAAACTTTGATAAACATGATGTTTGGAACAAAAACTATCAGCAGTTCTTACGGATCAGCTTTCGGTATAACATTCAATAGTGACGGCTGGTGGGGTCAGTATGTCTTCAATTACACTATAATCGATAAAACTCACATCACATTGGAGTACACAGGTACCAACGTCCTGAATGGTGACTACTATGCGACTTACGCAAATTACCACTATTCAGCAGTACCTTTCGGTTATTATAAATCACCGAAGACATTCGAGCTTACCACAGACGACTTGGATGCTCCTTCATACGTTATTCTTAATGACGTGAACGACTCGACTAACGTCATTAAGCTGTCAGCCGAAGAAATCAAGGGCGTATTCGAAAACTAATAATAACGGAAATTGATAAAAAGCGTGATATGTGTAAAGCATATCACGCTTTTTTATTATGACCACCCTATTACGGACATTGGGAAATCAGACGTTGTCAAACTACAAAGTGAACACATCAGAGCAAAACATTCAAGGTAATAGTCTCATGCTTATCCCATCCTAAGATAAAACGCAACGTGTATGTCGTTTTTCATCATGGAACGTAACCAAATTTCCTATCCGCACCTCCAATTTTTGCTGTCCGAAACTCCTCTTTTTCCGTTGACACGTGATAACTTTATCGACATTAACGATTATCTTTTATTACTGTCCGTTAAACATTATACAAGGTCACTTTACCCCTTGAAACCCAGGAGTTGAGTGACTTTCCTTTTTCAGTAAGCCCCATATTTGTATTAACCTCCCAAATCCGGCGATGATTCTGCACATTCTTCAAGCATTCTTTTCAAGTCTTCG